>Ga0335081_10001720_pt1 | contig 34837 bp, 28 predicted proteins | sample Lox_Sample_35_FD_206713 | JGI IMG/M metagenome (GOLD analysis project Ga0335081, IMG submission 206713) | Soil microbial communities from Loxahatchee National Wildlife Refuge, Florida, United States - Lox_Sample_3.5 | ecosystem: Environmental > Terrestrial > Soil > Wetlands | place: USA...
AAGTGAGTTGTAACAAGAACCGTCACACCCTGGCCCGATAGTTCGTTGATCAATTCCCAAAACCGTCTACGCATCACGGGATCGACGCCACTCGTGGGTTCGTCCAGAAAAACAATCTTCGGACGATGAAGGACGGCGCACCCAAGTGCGAGCCGTTGTTTCCATCCCCCGGGTAGAGTCCCGGTGATGCTTTTATGCCTTCCCTTGAGATTCGCCATTTCCAACACCCACTCCTTGCGCTCTTCAATTTGTCCGTTGGTGAGGCCATACACCCTGCCATAGAAGTTGATGTTTTCGTCGACGGTCAGGTCTTCGTACAAGGAAAACCGTTGGGACATATAGCCAATGTTCGCCTTCACCATTTCCGGCTCTTTGTTGATATCAAAACCGCCCACGCGGGCAGTGCCGGAAGTCGATTCAAGGATTGCGCAGAGCATCCTGATGGTGGTGGATTTTCCTGCTCCGTTAGCGCCAAGGAATCCGAAAATCTCGCCTTCCTTCACGGAGAAGTTAACGTGATCGACGGCGACAAAGTCCCCGAATCGCTTCGTCAGGTCTTCAACCTGTATTGCATCATTCGGCATTATGGTGTCTCCCCGATAGCTTTTTCGAGCCTTGCTTCGGCAAGCTCGTGATCGACGAGCGATTGAACAAGTTGCAATTTTGCCTGCAGCAGCGCGACTTCCGCATCGAGGAGCTCCGAATTTGTCGTCAGCTCCGCCTTGAATTTTTCACGGGTCACTCTCAGGTTCTCGGTTGCCTGGTCAACACTCAATTGCTCAAGTTGGATTCGTTCTTTCGCCTGATGGAAATTGAGGTAACTCTGGGTGACGTCGAGCGTGATGGCATCTTTGAGCATCGCGGAAGCGTCCATGGTTTGCTCGTACTGTGCTTTCGCTTCATCTGTCTGATGCACCGTCGTCAGGTTGTTCCAAATATCCAACTGGAGACTCACGCCAACGTCCCAACTGTCCTTGAAAACATCCTGTGCAGGAAAGATTCTTTGATTCGGCCTGGAATAGTAGTAATCGCCGACAAGGAACAACTGCGGCATCCAACCGCTTCGGGCCGCGGTGATGCCGGATTCGGCAGCGCGGATTTTCCAGTCCATGCCCTGGACGTCCGCGCGTTGCGACAAGGCGGTCGCTAGGAGCTGTTGAATTTCTGGAAATTCCTTCGACTGCGGTGTCAACGAGGATGCGATGGCGATCTCCGTGCTGAGAGGCAAGCCAATTGTCGAGTTGAAAGAGATCATCGTAATTTTCACGTTATTCTCTGCGTCACTTTGCATCACTCGGGCATTGGCAAGTTGCACCTTGGTCTTCAGAACTTCATTCGTGGTTGCCAAACCTTGGTCGAACATGTTTTGGATGTCATTCAGATGTTGCGTCATCTGCGTCACGTTTTCATCCGCCAGCCGCTTCATCTCTTTTGCACGATAGACATTCCAGTATGCGGCCTTGATGTCGTAGAGGAGTTGCTGTTTATCTTTCTCAAAGTCGCTATGAGCTGCGTTTGCAGAATACTCCGCGTTGTCGGCTGCACTCTGGAGTTTCCAACCCGTAAAGAGCGGCTGTTGTAACGTCGCTTTCGCAGTGTAATTATTCAAAATGACTTCGCTGAGCGTCACCGTCTCGGGCTTTGGTGGAAAACCCGGCGCAAACACGTTCGCAGGCAAAACGACCGCCGCAGCGGGGATATTGCTGAGGTTCTGGTAATTGAGTTGTGCCTTGAGCGAGGGATAAAGACTCGCACTCACTTCGCCGGCCCTGGCATCAGCAAAGTCGGATCGCATCAACGAGGAATGAAGCGCTTTGCTGTTTTCCATTCCAATGCTGATGGCTTCCTCAAGCGTTAGACTTTTCTCCTGCGCGACCGCAGGCACAGTGAAGAGAAGAGTTCCCAGGATGAATTGCGTGAGCGTTTTCATGAATGTCCTTCAGCCTCGCTTTCTTTCACTTTTCGGTGATCTGTCATGAGCGATATGAACACATTTTCCAACGATGGCGGGATCGTCCGCCAGTCCTGAACTTCCACGTTTTCCTTCTTTAACCGATCGAGAACCTCCGGCATATCGTGACGGGCGTCCCCGATCATGATATTCAAACGATCACCGAACGCCTGGACTTCCCGGACAACCGGATCCTGTTTGAGAATTGAAAACGACTTCCGGATGTTGGGACAAACAACCTCAACGATTTCGCCTTTCATCACGGCTTTGAGATTCTGCGGCGTATCGGCCATGAGAATTCTCCCTTCATTCATCAATGCGACCCGTGCGCATCGTTCTGCTTCATCCAGGTATGGAGTGGTCATAAGAATCGTAATGCCCGATTTGAGCAGGCTGGAGAGTACCTTCCAGAAATCCCGCCGTGAAACAGGATCCACGCCCGTTGTCGGTTCATCCAGAAAGATCAACTCGGGAGTGTGCACCAACGTGCAGGCGAGAGCCAGCTTTTGTTTCATTCCGCCGGATAGTTTCTCTGCAAGCCGAGAACGAAATGGCGTGAGCCTCGTAAACTCGAGGAGCTCGTTCCTCCGATTCTTGTAGTCGTGGACTCCGTGGATTTCTGCAAAGAACTCAATATTCTCGTCGATTGTAAGGTCGCCATACAGACTGAATTTCTGCGAAAGGTAGCCGATCCGTTTCCTCACTTCGGTTATCTGTTGCTTCACGTCAAAGCCGAGAACCGAAAGGTCCCCCGACGTTGGCCTCGTGATTCCGCAGAGCATCCGGATGGTGGTTGTTTTGCCGGCTCCGTCGGGTCCGACAAGCGCGTACATTTCGCCTTTTTGGACTTCAAGCGAAAGATGATCGACCGCCGTTATTTCCCCGAATTTCTTGGTGACAGATTGTATTCGTATTGCATCCATATTCTATCGGACGAAGATGTTAACCACGGATTTTCACAGAACTGAACGGATCCCCATGGCTCTGCAAGAAATTCTTTCTCATCCGTGTGCGCCCGTATCGATTCGTGCCGATCCGTGGTAAGCCGTTATTCTGAATTCTATTGCACATACGCATCCGCCGGCATGCCCGCCTTGAGGACGCCATCGTTGTTGTCAACTTCCAGTTTGACGCCGAAGACAAGCTTTGTCCGGTCTTCCTTTGTCTGAATGTTTTTCGGCGTAAACTCGGCAATCGGAGAGATGTAGACGACCCGCCCGGGAAACGTCCTGTTCGGATACGTGTCAATGACGATATCCGCCGATCCATTCAGCTTGACTTTTCCCAACTCGTTGTCGCTGACGTATATCATGAGATCCAACGTCTGGAGTCGGGATATCGTGACAACGGTCGTTCCAACACCGAGCAGTTCTCCAACCTCCACCGGTTTGTTCGTCACAGTGCCGCTAACGGGAGCGATGATGAACGCGTCATTAATCTGTTTCCGCAGGAGATCTGCACTTGCTTTTGCCTGGTCGAGACGGGCTTTCGCCGCTTCGAGATCCTCGGGTCGAGCGAAGCTCTGCATCTTCTTCAGGTTCTCCTTCGCAGAATTAAGCTGGGCCTTCGTGATGATGTAACGCGATTCGGCATCGTCGAATTGTTTCTTTGTGATGCTTTTGGAAGCGTACAAATCCTTCATGCGATTGTAGTCGTCGGTGGCCACCTTCGAGCTGGACTCAAGTTGCTTGAGCGCATCTTCCGCCTGCTGAATGTCTTCCGGCCGGGCGCCGTTGAGGAGAAGTTGATATTGTGCGTCCGCGAGTGCGACGCCTGCCTGCGCCTGCCGCCACTGGATCTGCTGTGTCGAATGATCGAGGATCGCGAGCGTATCGCCTTGCTTGACCTGGCTGCCCTCGTCAACGAAGAGCCGTTCGACCTGTCCAGGAACTTGCGCAGAAACCCTGACGTCGACCGCCTCGAGCGTCCCGCTCGCTTCGATCGCCCCTTTGTGGCCATCGCCGCAACCGTTCAGAGCCAGTGAGAAAAGAATGAAAACGATCCCTGTGAACTTCATGTGTGTCTACCTTTCCGTCAAAGTGGCCATTGATTGTTCGAAGAGGCTGGAGCTCTTTCTCGCTTCTTCTGTCATTGCGCCTTCGAAAATTATTCTGAAGATTCCCCGTAACGCTTCACCAGCGGAGAAAGACTGTTGGGAAAGTGTCTGAGGATTAACGATGCCTTGCACCGAGCTGGTGAAGACAAGAATAAAGAGTTCGATATCGAGATCCTTCCTGAAGACTCCTTCCTTTTGAGCCTGAATAAACATTGTCCGGACGCTTGTGAGGATTCGCTGGCGTCGAAACTCGTCGATTTCTTTCCACAACTGGGGAGTGAATCGCTGCAAATCAAAAAGGAATTGCTTGCTCATGATGCTGATCTGATGACCGATGAGGGCGAGCAGTTCAGGGGCCTTTTCCACAAACGGCTTGTCTGAGTTGACGACTGCCTCTACGCGCACTCGAAGCCCGTTCATCATTGCGTGCACGATCGTCTTGAGCAAATCTTCCTTGCTCGGAAAGAACTTGTACATCGTCTTCTTGCTCATGCCCAGTTCGGTGGCAATCTCGTCGAGCGTCACTTTTGATATTCCACTTTCCATGAACCGCTTGGAAGAAACGTCGACGATGCGCTGTTTATCTTCTAGTTCCGACATTGTGCACCTCTTTGAGAAACTTTTATCGTATTTTGCGTTTCCAGAACCGCCAAAAAGAAGCCGACAGGTTAATCATCGGCTCATTTGCGATTCGAAAAGGAAACTTTAATCGTTTCTTACGTGTCCAAGGTAGGAAAAGTTTCGGTTCTTGTCAAGTGCGAGCTGTCTGATACGTTTCTGAGAATCATCCGGGTGAAGTGTTTGACACTCAGCCAAGAATGGCTACCATCTTCTCCTGCGGCGGCTCGCCGGTGACGATAACTTCATTGTCTTTGGAGATGTACACGTCGATTTCGCTCCGGACACCAAACTTGTCCCGCAGATAAATGCCCGGCTCAATCGAAAAGGAGGTCTGGGGAATTACTCTGCGTTCGTCGTGCGTCTCGAGGTTGTCCATATTTGCGCCATTTCCGTGGATCTCTTCGCCGATGGAATGGCCCGTCCGGTGAATGAAGTCGTCGCCATATCCCTTTGAAGCAATGTACTTCCGTGCTGCGTCATCAACTTGATATCCGCAGATCGGCTTCCTTCTTGCGAACGAATCGCGCACAAAGTTAAGGGCCGCATCCCTGCTCCCTCTGACAATCTGGAAGATCTTTTCATACTCATCCGGCACAGTCTCCCCGATAAAACCCATCCACGTGATGTCAGCATAAACAGAACGGGGCTTGTCTTTCTTTGCCCAAAGGTCGAGCAACACCAAGTCTCCTTTCTTCAACGGGGAATTGGTTTCCTTCGTCGGTTCGTAGTGTGGATTCGCTGCATTCGCATTCACGGAGCAATTGGGAGCATCCTCTGTTTTGATTCCCCGCCTCTTGAATTCTGCGAGCATAAACTGTTGAACATCATATTCTGTCGTCGATGTGTTTGAGCCGATGCGCTGCCGAATGAACCGAAATGCCTCCAGAGCAGTCTGTCCAAGCTGACGTGCTGCCTCAAGATTATCGTTCAACTGCTCCTCAGTCCAACGGGCCTCAAAGTATTGAACGAGATTGGCTGACGATACAACTCTGGCTCCAGTTCCCTTCGCAAGCTCGATTGCCCCCGCATCGACGGTTGAAACATACGGAATTGCAGAGCGGGGCGAGTACTCCATTGCTATGGTCTTTGATCCCTTCAGAATTCTCTTCAGTCCATCGGCAAGTGACTTCCAGCTTAAGTAGACTGTCTTGTCACCGGGGAGCGAATCGAGATTCGATTCCTCTATCCGGTGGACCAGCTTTCGGGGACTGCCTTTTTTCGGTATATAGTAGAAGTACCGCCGGGTGCACATGATATGTGGCGGAAGTGCAAGGATCCTGGTCGCAAACACGTTCGATTCACGGAAGTTATAAAGAAGCCATCCATCGATTTTTTCTTTCTTCAGGATATCCTGAATACCGGAAATCATTGCTGTGTAGTCCTTGGTTTCGTTCATACGGTTATCCTTTGTAACCTTCCGAAAGTTGCCAGGAATAACGGTGAAACCTTCGGGAGGTTTCCAAGCTAACGTGATAAAAAAAGCCCGCTCGTGAACGCAGCGGGCTTCGAACATTGGAATCGAATTCTATTTCGACACAGATACGGATTCCGGGGCTGGAATCTTCGGCGATGCCGATTTCCGCCCGTTACTCCGTTTTCTCATGTATCGCTGCTCCACGACAATATTCTGCGGCGTTTCATCCTCGACATCCGGATAGGTATACACATCGTACTTGTAGTTGCGGAGTAAGATATCGTTGCCGTTCCGACCGAGAACGTATTGCGGCAGGAGCGGTATTTTCCCCCCGCCACCAGGAGCGTCGATAACATAGTACGGAACGGCGAGACCGGATGTATGTCCTCGCAGCTTGTCCATGATCTCGAGTCCGACGCGTACCGGGGTTCTGAAGTGATTCGTCCCCTTCGTCAAATCTGCCTGGTAAATGTAATATGGACGCACGCGCATTTTCAACAGCTTGCGATGCAGTTCGAGCATAACATCGGGATTGTCATTCACGCCTTTCATAAGTACGGCTTGATTGCCGACAGGGCAACCTGCATCTGCGAGCATTCCACAGGCCTTTTCCGCTTCCGGTGTGCATTCCCACGGATGATTGAAGTGCGTATTCACGTATATCGGGTGATATTTCCTGATCATCTTGCAGAACTTCGGCGTAATGCGCTGTGGAAGCACGCACGGCATCTTTGTCCCAAGCCGGATAATTTCCACGTGAGGAATCTCGCGCAGCGCTGACAGCACCTTCTCAAGCGCATAGTCCGTCACCATCAGCGGGTCGCCGCCCGACAAGATAATGTCTCTGACCTCCGGATGCGCTGCGATGTAGTCGATACCCTCTTGCAGATGTTTGGCGTTGATCTTTGTCGAATCGCTTACTTTCCGTTTCCGGGTACAAAAACGGCAATACATCGAACATTGGCTGGTGATCAAAAACAGCACACGGTCGGGATACCGATGCGTAATGCTTGAGACGGGACTGTCTGCCTCCTCGTTCAGCGGATCTTCGGGGGCATTGGTGTCTTCAAGCTCAAGAGCATCGGGAATACATTGACGCCAGATCGGATCGCCGGGGTACCGGATGAGGCTAAGGTAGTACGGGTTGATCCTCGTGTGGAAGAATTTGTTGAGCCGGTCGGCAGTATCCTTGTCGAATCCGAACCGCTCCACTAAGTCTTTTCCACTGTCGACGCTCTGGCGCAGCATCTCTTGCCAAAGTTCCATGGGGCTTTCAGTGCTCCTTCAACTGTTTTGAATAGATGATGAGGTCGTCACCCGGTGCATAGTAGTCGCGAATGCGCGCCGCCTCAACGTAGTTGTTCCGCAGATAGAATTTCCTCGTTCCTTCGTATTTTGGCAACGAGGACGTCTCAACAACAATCAACGTTCCGTTCATCGAAAAAACCGTTCGTTCGCAATCGTTCAACAACTGAAATCCAATCCCTTTACCGTGATACTCCGGATTCACGGCAATCCAGTACAGATCGAACGTCGATCGCGTCATCGGTGTCGGGCCAACGCAGTAGAAACCCTGCACGATGTTCGTATCATCCACAATCGACTTTTGAATGTAGTCTTCAGTCTTCTCAAGCGTTGCCTCCATCAACTCGACAGCAACCTCAATTTCTTCATCGCGAAAAACATTCGTCGCGTGCAGGATTTTTCTTAACGGCTCTATATCCTGAGGCTCAATTTCACGAATCAGCATACTTCATCATGGCGTACGCTCCAACGCGTACTCCACGATCCTCGATATAGCTTCTTGAGGGGTAAGACCATACACGCGCGCCGACCGGGCAAAGCCCGCCGTGTCCGAAATGTCCGGATTGGGATTCACTTCAAGGACAAAGAGTTGTCCCTTTTTGTCCAGGCGCATATCGATTCTGCCGTAGTCCCGGAGCCCCATGATCCGATAGGCCTTCAGCGCTATGTCTTTTGCCTTCTTCTCAATTTCCGCAGGTACATCAGCGGGACAAACGCCTCTTGTCCCATCATATTCTTCCGTGCCTTCAACCCATTTTGCATTGTATGTCACGATTCTTGGGTAGCCGTCCGGCAGCGTGGAAAAATCGATTTCGGAGATGGGCAAAATGATGGGACGCTTGTTTCCAATGATGGCGACGTTGAGTTCTCGCCCTTCGATATACTCTTCAACGAGGGCCGGTTGGTCGTAGTTTTGCAGTATGTATCTGATCCTTTTCTTCAGAGCGGCGATATTTTCAACGATGGACGCATTCTCGATTCCAACGCTCGCGTCTTCACGCGAGGGTTTGACAATGAGAGGAAAATTCAGCTCGAGGTCGTCGATATTGACTTCAGCGATGGTCTTGAACAGCGCAAACCGGGGCGTGGCAATCTTGTGGTAGGAGAGAATCTCCTTAGTTCGTACTTTGTTCAAGCACGTTCCAAGCGCAAACGCGCCTGCGCCCGTATAGGGGACGCCCATCAACTCGTAAATTCCCGCAACGTGCATCTCATGAATCGATTCGTTGCCTACGGACTCACACAAATTAAAGATGAGATCGGGTTGTTTCTCGTCGAGAAACTCGATCAGTCTCTTGATATCGCCGTTTACATTGAACAACGTTGTCCTGTACCCGGATTGCTGAAGAACACGCTCAACGCCCTCCCTCTCCTCAAGCACACCGATTTCTGAGAGGTCGACTGCATTTTTCGGGGATGTCTCGACGACACGTGAACGACTCGCCATTGCCTCAAGCTTGCCGTTTTCAGAAATGTACTTGCGGCCCTCTTCTGTCTCTATCGTTGGCTCATTGAAAATGACGGCAACGTGTATTTTCTTCTTCATCGCGACCTCGAAATTGAGTTATTTTGAGCCACTGAAGAATCGCAATATTTTCAATGAATTACGAAATGCCGTGCCGCTTAATCGCTAAATTCAGCACTTCGTTCAGCATCGATTCGTATCCAAGTCCCGCGTTTCGGGCTGCCATGGGAAATGCCGAATGATCATCGGGATTTGGCAAAATACCGGGCAATGGATTAATTTCCAGGATATTCGGCACGCCGTGTTCATCAAGACGCACATCAATGCGGCTCCAATCGCGACAGCGAAGCACACGGTAGGCGCGCAAGCACGCGTCTTTGATTTTGTATTCCAGTTGCGCGTCGATTTTTGCAGGGCACGTATAGAGCTGACCCAACGGATGGTTAACCGTGTCCCACTCCCATTTTGCTTCGAAGGAGTAGATTGGGTTGGAACCTTTCGGGAGATGATCGAACCGAATTTCGATCAGCGGTAGGACACGGATCTCATCGCCATTTCCGAGAAGAGCAACGGTGAATTCCCTTCCGGAAAGAAACTTCTCCACAAGTGCCGGCTCCTCGTACTCTTCCAAAACTCTGTTCGCCTGTTTCCTGAGCTCGGACGACGTCCGAACTACGGACGCATCGAGAACACCTTTGCTTGAGCCTTCGTGCAATGGCTTGACGATGCAAGGAAGTGCAATGGTCAGGTTGTCCAGGTCTCGCTGCGATTCAATCACAGCGAACGGCGGAGTGGGAATCCCGTACTGGGAAAGAATTTCTTTGGCTCGAGACTTGTCGAGACAGATTCCGAGTGTCAGCGGATCTGAGCCAGTATAGGGAATGCCGAGCATCTCCAACATTGCGGGAATTTGTGCCTCACGCGACGGTCCTCGCAGGCCTTCCGCAATATTAAAGACGATGTCTGGTTGAGTCTGAAGGAATTTCTGGTAGGCTTCCTCGTCAGCTTCGATGAGCGTTACCGAATGGTGTCGCTCGAGCGCAGTCTTAACGGCGAGTATCGTGTCTTCGCTGTCCCACTCTGCGTATGTGTCGACTTTCGTCTTTTGGAGCTTCGCTTGCGAGACCACAACGACGTCGCCGTTCTCTCCATCGCTTCGCTCGCTTAGTGCTTCCGAAACTCCGCCGCCATTCGTCTTCTTCATGTTGTAGACGAGAGCGACATTCAGTCTAGGTACCAAGCAGGTCCATCAACCTTTCAATTGTTCCAGAACAATCATCGCGTGCGCGATGCTCAACAGTGGCTACTACAAATATAACGATTTATAACTTGTTGTCAAGTTTTTTCACCGTTTTTGACCCGTGGACGACCATCGAGCGTCGAACGACGATGTTGATCGGCGACAGTCGACCCGCATCGTCGTCAGAAAAAAAATTTCATTGAGCGTTTAGGCGAAGTGACGCGGACCAGAATACGACGACAGACGAGAACAGTGTAACGGAAATTGGAATTGAGGATCGACGCCGAGAAAAATCCCCTTCAACTCGTTTCTCCGAGCTTGAAGACATCCTTGAACTTCGATTCAAAGTGTTTTCTAATGGACTGGTGTTCGCTTTGTCGAAGGTGCGGATCCTTTTGAACGAGGTCGAATGCTTCTTTGCGGGCGAGTGTCAACAAATCCCGATCAAGAACGATGTCCGCTATCTTGAATTCCGGTAGCCCACTTTGTCTCGTTCCGAAATATTCTCCCGCTCCCCTCAGCGTCAAATCGATCTCGGCTATCTTGAAGCCATCCGTTGTCGCAACCATCGTGTCCAGCCGGACCTTTGCGTGTTGCTTTTCCTCTTGAATTTCGAAGGAATCCGCTTGTTTTCCGCGTTTGTCGAACCATGCATAGTCGGCGATGAGGATGCAGTACGATTGTTCGGCGCCCCGACCTACCCTCCCACGCAGTTGATGCAACTGAGACAGCCCAAACCGCTCAGCGTTCTCCACGATCATAATAGTGGCATTCGGTATGTCGATTCCCACTTCAATAACCGTCGTCGAGACGAGAATTTGTATTTCCCCATCCTTGAAGTCCTTCATGACCTTATCTTTTTCTTCGGATTTCATGCGCCCGTGCAACAATCCCATCCGTAATCCCGGAAAGATCCCGTCTCTCAGGTATTCGAACTCCTTTGTAGCCGCTTTCAAATCGACCTTTTCGGACTCCTCGATGAGCGGGAAAACGATATATACCTGTCTTCCCTTCTGGACTTCCTCTTTAACAAATGCGTAAACCTTGTCTTTCTGATCCTCTGTCCTCACGGCGGTCCGAATCGGTCGGCGATGCAGGGGTAATTCATCGATGACAGAAACGTCAAGGTCTCCGTAGAGTGTCATGGAGAGTGTCCGGGGGATTGGTGTAGCCGTCATCACGATAATATCGGGAAGCATGCCCTTCTGGCGAAGCTTTGCCCTCTGCAAAACCCCGAACCGATGCTGTTCATCGATGATGACAAACCCAAGGTTCGCGAATTCGACATTTTCTTCAATGAGCGCGTGTGTTCCCACAACTATATTCGCGTGCCCGTTTCTGACGTCTTCCAGGATTTCCTCGCGGAGTCGTTTGCGCTGTCCACCGATGAGAAGACGTGCGTTCACGGACGTTGTGCCGAGGTAGCCGGTGATGGTTCGATAGTGCTGTTCCGCAAGCAACTCGGTCGGAGCCATGAACGCCACCTGGTAACCGTTATCGATCGCGAGGAGCGCGGCAAGCAAGGCGACGATTGTTTTACCACTCCCGACATCTCCCTGGAGCAACCTGTTCATCGGTTTTGACGACTTCATATCATCGACAATTTCTCTGATGACGCGAGATTGCGCCGTGGTGAGTTCAAAAGGCAGCTTCGCCAGTAGATCTCTGGCGAGTGCGCTTTCTCTTTTGAAGGAGACATTTTTCGGTTCCTCACGGAACAGTCTTCGCCTGTGGGCCAGCATAAGCTGGAGAAAGAAGAGCTCGTCGTATTTGAGTCGTCGTTTGGCCGAGAACAGGGTCTCGTTGCTGGACGGAAAATGAATGTGCCTGAGCGCGAATTGAAGCTTCACAAGGTCGTTCCTCGAAAGCATGTCGTCCGAGAGGATTTCATCGACTCCCGGAAGATGATCCTTGATGGCATTCCGAATGATCCAGCGGAACCCCCTGCTATCGAGTCCGACTTTTTCCAACTCAAAGGACGAACGGTATTTTGGAATGATCGCCCCCGTGTTGAATAATTTCCCCCAATCGGGCTCATCCTCGTCGGCGCTCGCCAAACGGTCAAATTGAGGATGGACAAACTGCGGTCGCCCCATCTTGTCGAGTGTGGGAACAGCCGATAGAGCAAGGAATTCACCTTTTTCGAACGCGTCTTTGTACCATTGAAATCCCTCGAACCAAACGCAAGAGAGATAACCGCTTTCGTCTTTCACGGTCAGGAAGAAGATCATTCGATTTGTTTTTCGGGCCCGGCGCGCCTCCTGCCTGAACACTTCACCGAATACCGTTACCGGTTGCCCTCGTTCTATGTGCTGGCGCAAATCTACAATGCGGACAATCTTGCTCCGATCCAGGTAATCCCTGGGGAAATAATACAGCAGGTCATTGACGGTGGCAAAGCCAATGTTGGCAAGAGCTGCCGCTCGTTTGGGGCCGATACCTTTTATATACTGGAGGGGTGAGACTTTCGCGGAACGCTGTGCGCTGTCAGACTCGGCCGAAGGAGATTTCACTGCTTCTGGAATGTATTCGTTGGCGGAGAAGTGATCGAATCTCTCATGGAATGTCTTTTCTCCACCGGCAGGTGGGTCCCAGAAAATGTATGAGATATTTCGTCGGCGAAAGATACTTAACGGCCGAGAGAAATTCAATTCTCCCATTGATTTTAGACCTGCGAGTTCATAATTTGGTTCGGCACTGAGCGACGTGCTCTCCTACATTCCATCACAGAAGACATACTATGATTTGTTCTCATCGGTTTTTCACAACGAGTGCGAGCTCACTTTTCTTGTTCTTATTGTTCCTCTTCGGTTTTGCAAAAGGACAGGAAATGAACCAGACAAAAGAGCCACCTATTCCCGTCGTTATTGGTTCGAACGGGGAGAACCGACAATTTCCGGATGAAGAGTCCATCACTCTGAGCGTATCGGATTTCAACCATATTATGCAGCGTGAAGACAGCCTTCGTAGTGTATTTGCCGAACAAACGGCCAAGCTTGAAAGCAATTCAGGAAAGAAGTCTCTCGCCATTGACGGACTTCTTGCTTTGCTTGTGATTTCCAACCTCTTCACCCTAGTCGTCACACGGAAACGGTCTTACCCCCGCATCACTTGAGATTGGCGAGCGCTACCTTTCCCGCCAAAACTTTCATTCTTCCTCAAGCCGCGCATTTCACGCGTTCCCGCTGCTAGCAGCAGGCCTCTGAGCCTGTCCTTGTAGAAATTACAATCCTAAGAACATCCAATCTCCAACGGCTGTTGGCATAACATTATCCTTGTCAACGGGTTATCATTGCAGTGATGCAAAACACCTATGTCTGATGATATGGTACGTCGTATGACCCTCAGTCTGCCAGCAAGAGGAAGAGAAAATGAGAACAAGATTGGCTGGCAGAAAAATACGAGAGTACGGATTGCTGATTTGGATTGTCACGAGTCTCGCGGGCATTTCGCTGGTGTATGGAGATTCCTCATTGACAGCGATGAGCAACGGCCCAACTGCCATTGAGATTCAGCTTGACAACGACGAGCCAATAGCAGGAATTCAATTCGTTCTGAGAAGTTCTTCCCACGTCGTGCTGCAGGAAATTCACAGATCAGGAAGAACGTCTGACGGCAACTGGACGGTGGCAAGCAATCTTGTCAACGATTCAACATTAAATGTTGTCATCGTGAGCAGTGACGCTTCGTATTTCACCTGCGGTAAGGGTACTGTCGCAGAAGTCTCGATATTGATGTCGGACGTCGGATCAGGTTCTGATAGCATAACATTCACGCGCGTCGTTGCAGCGGACCCCGGTGCGAAACTTGTACCGGTTGAGACAAACGACCTCGTTTTCAATTCTGGAAGAACTTCATCAGACATATCAGCCTCCGATTTCAGCTTCAGCCAGAATTATCCAAATCCATTCAATCCTTCAACAAAGATCAGTTATGAACTCAAGAAGGATGCACAGATCAATCTGACCATCTTCGATATTACCGGCAGGGAAATAGAAAAGCTCGTGGATAGATATCAGTCGAAGGGAATCTACACTGTAACCTGGAACAGCTCGGAGAGCCGGTGGGGTCAGCTTGCATCAGGAACGTATTTTGCACGCCTGGAAGTAGAAGGCAACGTCGTCACACGCAAGATGTCGTTGACGAAATAGCGTCGTCGAATACTCCTTCGTTACAGCATTGAGATTTTCAGGTGCGCCACATATGCCAGATCGCAGACGGGGTTGAGTTGGACAAGTTTCTGGTATGTTGCTTTCGCCAGGGATCGCTGACCCGACTGTTCATAACACTGACCCAACATGATGTACGTGGCTTCCCGTTTCTCAAACCATTGGTGTGCGAGCAAGTGCTTGAATTCTGGAATTGCCTCCTTATAGTTCCGCAGATTGAAGTAGCTCACGCCAACCCAGAACCGACAGTTATCCGTGCGGTCATCATCGGCGGCTCCTTTCTGAATCCGCTGGAAGGCAACAATCGCGTCAGCGAACCTGCGTTGTTCGTACAACCTGATAGCACGACTGTAGTTCAATTTTGCATCAATTGAGGACTGGAGGGCTTTGTGTCTCTGACTTCGTTCGTTCGCAGTGACATCCTGCCGAACGACAATAGTCTTCAATTGTTCTAGTAACTCAACCAGGCGGGTATTTTGCTCCTTGAGCAACTCAATGATTTCCCGGTCGGATGAAGCTGCCCTCCGTACACTGAGATCCGACACACTTCGTTCCAGGTCGTCGACGATGCCGTTCCCACGATTCGTTTTCAGCCCTGCCAGCTTCAATTGATCCAGTACGTTTTTCAGTTCTTGAAACTGTCCCAGGATCGTCTCTGTCAGCGTATCATCACCCCGTAACGCAGCTTGTTCCGATTTCGAAGTCTTCTCCAATGGCGTCGCTGCCGTGCTCTGTCCACCGATCACAACAGTTTTTGCCGGATCGAAGAATCCATATGAATCTTCTGAATTTTCGGAAGCCTCATTAGTGGATGAGCACGAAAAGAGGACTAATCCGACAACTATGATGATGGACAGGCTTATGAAGGACTTCAGGTGAGTGGTCATATTGTCGCCTTTCAATTGGAAGGAAACCGACTGATGGTGCAGATTACTGCCTTCCCTGGAGTTGATTGTTTTCCTTGCTCTTGATCGTTGTGCGTGCTTTGACCGCTCCTACGAATTCCCGAAATAGCGGATGCGGCACGATGGGCCTCGATTTGAGTTCCGGATGGAATTGTCCCGCAACGAACCACGGATGGTCCGCCAATTCAATGATTTCAACCAGACTTCCATCGGGCGACACGCCACTGAACATCATGCCGTGTTCGGCCAGCTTCTTCTTGAACTTGTTATTCACCTCGAAGCGGTGTCGGTGACGCTCCGAAATGAATTCCTTCCTGTATGCACGGAAGGCCTTGCTTCCCCGGCTGACAATGCATGGGTATGCACCCAGTCGCATCGTTCCGCCGAGATTCTTGATTCCTTTCTGTTCCTGCATGAGATCAATCACATTAAATTTCGTTTTCTTGAATTCGCTGCTGTGTGCCCCCTTCATGCCACAGACGTGGCGAGCAAATTCAATGATCGCGCACTGCAGTCCAAGACAAATGCCAAGAAACGGAATCTTGTTCTCGCGGACGTATCGTATTGCTTCGATCTTGCCATCCACGCCCCGTTCACCGAAGCCCCCCGGGACGAGAAGACCGTCCATGTCCTTCAAATATTTCTCCACGCCATTATGAATGATGTCTTCCGCGTTGATCCAGCGTATGTCAACGGCGACGTCGTTCTCCGCACCGGCGTGGACAAATGATTCATTGATGCTCTTGTAGGCGTCGCGCAGCTCCGTGTACTTGCCGCATACGGCGATGTTGACTCTTCCGCTGGGATATTTGATCCTATTGACAAACTTGGTCCAACGACGCAGATCAGGCGCACCGCATTTGATATTCAACTTCTCGAGAACGATTTCCGCGAGGTGCTCTTTCTCAAACACAAGCGGGACCTCATAAATGGATTCGACGTCTTTGCCTTCGATAACGGCGCGTGACTCAACATTACAGAACAGCGCGATCTTTTCCCGGAGATCTTTCGTAAGAGTCTTTTCGGACCGGCAGATAAGAATGTCCGGCTGCAGGCCGATTTCCAACAATGTTTTAACACTGTGCTGCGTCGGCTTCGTCTTCAACTCCCCCGCGGAATGGATGAACGGTACCAATGTGACGTGGATGTTGATGGCATTCCTTCGACCAACGTTGAGTGTCAACTGGCGGACGGCTTCGAGGAACGGCAGTCCTTCGATATCACCGACGGTTCCGCCAACTTCGACGATCACAACATCGTATTTTCCACTTCTCGCCACATTCATCATGCGCCGTTTGATTTCATCAGTGATGTGCGGGATCACCTGCACGGTCGCGCCGAGATAGTCCCCCCGGCGTTCTTTTGCAATGACTTCGTAGTACACCTGTCCCGTGGTAGCATTGTTCTGCCGGGTCATGTTTTCATCAAGAAAGCGCTCGTAGTGCCCAAGGTCGAGATCCGTTTCCGCTCCATCGTCGGTTACATACACTTCGCCGTGTTGAAACGGGTTCATTGTCCCGGGGTCCACATTGATGTATGGATCGAATTTTTGGATTGTCACGCGGAGGCCGCGAGCTTTGAGCTGCATCCCGAGAGACGATGATGCAATCCCTTTCCCCAGCGAGGAAACAACCCCGCCAGTCACGAAGACAAACTTTGTGTGCGTCTTTGCCATGTCCGTTGACTTTCAGTTAGCATTCTCTTGGTTCTTCAGTATTTCCAGCACTCGCTCTGCGTCTTTCGGTGTATCGATGGGGATACTGTCGTGTTCTGTGAACCCAACCTTTATTTTGAACCCGTTTTCCAGAATCCTGAGCTGTTCCAATCTTTCCGACTGCTCGAGGTTTGACTCAGGCATTTTGGCAAATCCAAGAAGGAAATCTCTCCGGAAAACGTAAATTCCGATGTGCTTATAAAACGTCCTTGTAGCAGCCCAGTTCGCCGAATTCTCTTCATCGCGTATGAACGGAATGATCGAGCGGGAAAAATAAAGTGCATACGAATTCTTATCGACTACCAATTTGACGATGCCGGGATTCGACAATTCCCCGTACGTCTCAATCCTTTTCGCCAGCGTGCCGACAACGGCACGTGTATCATCGATCAGGATTTCTGCTGCCTGATCGATCATGGTCGGGGCAATGAGCGGTTCATCCCCCTGGATATTGACGAATATGTCTGCGTCATTGCGTGCTGCAATTGCAGCGACACGGTCGCTTCCGCTCTTCACTTCCGGCGGTGTAATGACGGCTTCCCCTCCAAAACTCCTGACCACGCTGGCGATGCGTTCGTCATCCGTTGCCACGATCACTTGATGAAGGCGTCGTGCCTTGCGTGCTTGTTCATACACACGCTGGACCATCGTCTTTCCGCGCAGGTCGAGGAGCGGCTTTGCCGGCAACCGTTGTGAAGCGTACCGCGCCGGTATGACGCCAACGACGCGAAGTGGTTTCATTGAAAACCCTCCCCACGACAAACGTCGTTGGCCCGCCTCATATGTTTCCCGTGAACTACCATTCATAAACCCTGTTCTCTGTAATGCCCCGAGATGACCGTCCTTACTTCCTCCATCAATTTCAATTCACCGTTTTTGCCATCAACGCCTGACGTGGGGATCGGCTTGGCCACAATGAGGGAAATATCGGCCGGTTGTATCTTCATCGACCCCTTGGGTAGAATATTGAAGCTGTTGTTAATGGTAAGCGGCACGACCGGAATTCCAGATCGTACAGCAAGGCTGAATGCTCCACGCTTGAACGGTTGCAGCTTTCCAGTCCTTGTCCTGGTTCCTTCTGCGAACAACAGCACCGACGCACCGTTACGAATTTTCTGTGCTGCCGCGTCAAGACTCTTCATGGCATCTCGAGCACTAAACCTGTCAATCGCAATGTAGTGACCGACGGCGAGCGACCAACCCCAGATCGGAACATAGGACAGTTCCCTTTTGTACACGATTCTCACCTCGTCCGGGATGTTTCCTATGACGGCAGGGATGTCGAACATGCTTGCGTGGTTGGAAACGTACACGTACGTTTTGCCTTTCTCCAGATTCTCAAGGCCCGCCACTTGGACCTTAATCCCGAAAACTTGAAGCACCAGGTTCGCCCACGTCCGTCCAATCGAATGATACATTGAACCCGTGCGATCGACCAGTACGCTGAAGATTGCAAGGGTGCTGTAATACAGCGTGATAAGAATAACAATCCCTATTTTGATCCACGTGAAAATGGCTGTGTCCTATTGTTCGAGCACCTCGATAGCCAGGATCCGTTTTTCAATGGAAGGATGGCTGTGAAAAAGAAACTCCACAATGGGAGGAGGTGAAGTTTCCGCGAGATTCATCCGGGCCAGTTTTTGGAGAGCGTTCATAAATGCCTCCTTGTTCAACGTAGTCCGTACAGCGTACCGATCAGCCGCGTATTCGTTCGCCCGCGAAACATGATTACTGAGAGGCGAACTCACAAGCGAATACACTCCGAGCCAAAGCGTAAGGAGTGGCAACGCCGCAACCTGATCAGGACGCACGAACCCAAACCAGGAGAGACTGATTGAATATGCCTGTGCGGTGAGAAACAGACCGAGGAACGAACTCAGGGTACCGATCGCCAGCATCACCCAACCATGCCTCATTTTGTAGTGTCCAAGCTCGTGGGCAAAGATCGTCTCGATCTCATCATCCGAAAAATTTTGAACGAGCGTATCTCCGAGTACAATACGCTTGGATTTACCTATCCCCGTGAACGCGGCATTGGCCTTCTTGGTGGTCTTGCTCAGATCGAATGTAAAAATTCCTTCGACTCGGATACCGACACGCGCACAGAGAGAGAGTATTTTTTCTTTGAGCGTGCCGTCCTGAATCGGCACAAACCTGTAGAAAAGCGGGAATATCAGAACGGGGGCCAGCCGCGCGAGAACGACGGTCACGAGGAAGAGGATTGCACCAACCGGCAACCACCAAAATGTGCCGAAGGTTCTGAGGCAATAAAAGAAGAACACGAGGATGGGCAAAGCCAGGGGGAGACTCACGGCCACACCCTTCAACCCCTCGCCGAGCCAACCAAGAAATGACTGATTCGAAAGGCGATATTTATGTTCGAGAAAGTAGCCTGAATAGTAACTGAGGGGAGCGGCAAGAATCGTTTCGACGATCCCCACGATCATCGCAAACGACAAAAGAACCAGGTAGTCATTCGAAACAAGTCCACGGATGTACGCGTCAAGGCCCTTTGATAGTCCGGTGGTGACGAAAAGCAGTGTCAGCGTGAAGAAGAAGGCCGTGCCGACAGCCCCGAGCCACATTTTTGTCCTGCTATACCGCCGCGCGGTCGCAACACCGTTCTGTGTATCGGACAGCTGGCTTGGGAAATTAGTTTCAGGGGAGACTGATGCCGAGGAATGAGCGTGGTTTGGAGAACCAGGAGACCCGGCAACAACTTGCTCCATGAACCCGAGAAAACCCTTTAGGTGAGGATGCTAGTGGTTTGTCAAACATATGAAACGATAGCCTGAAAAGCAAACGGTCCGGAACGGTTCCTTCCCTTCCATCGCACAAGACGTAAGCTGGATGAGTCGCCGACCATTTGGCATTCAACCAAACAACTGCCCCTCGAGAACCCGAAGTTCCTCTCGGGCAACTGCTCATCGCCACCGAGAGAGAAGGTCACCGTTTTCCAAGTACTATTCTTCCAGTGTCGAAAGATCGCCCTCGTTCATTCCTTGAGCGCGCGCTTTCAGTACGCGGCGCATGATTTTCCCGCTCCTCGTTTTTGGAAGAGAAGCGACGAATTCAATACCCTCAGGCTTGGCGATAGGACCAACTTCGTGCGCCATATGCTGTTTGAGCTCGTCCACTAATTTATCATTTCCTTCTATTCCAGCTCGCAAGATAACATACGCATGAATTGCAATGCCTTTAATCTCGTGCGGCAGCCCGATCACTGCTGCTTCTGCCACGGAGGGGTGACTCACCAGCGCTGACTCAAGTTCAGCAGTCCCCAATCTGTAACCACTTACTTTGATGACGTCGTCTACGCGTCCGATAATCCAGAAGTAGCCGTCTTCGTCCTTCCTTGCTGAGTCGCCAGCCAGGTACATGCCAGGATACTTGCTCCAGTATGTCTTCACATAGCGGTCCGGGTCTTTGTAGATCGTCCTCAACATTGCAGGCCAGGGCTTCTTCAGGACAAGGAATCCCTCCTCTCCCGGCTTCACAGACTTTCCTTCTTCGTTGACAACATCGACCTCGATGCCGGGATATGGACGCGTCCCGGACCCCGGCTTCAGCGGTACAGCAGGCATCGGTGCGATCATGAACATGCCGGTTTCCGTTTGCCACCACGTGTCCATAATGGGGCAACGCTCTTTTCCGATATGCCTGTGAAACCAACGCCACGCTTCGGGGTTGATCGGTTCACCGACTGATCCCAACAATCTTAACGATGAAAGATCGTGTCTGTTGGGCCAAGCCGATCCAAAACGCATCAGGCCACGGATTGCCGTCGGCGTTGTGTAAAGCACGGAGACACCATACTTTTCAATGATTCCCCACCATCGATCCGGATAGGGAAAAGTCGGCGCCCCTTCGTAAATGACCGACGTCGCCCCGGCGATCAGCGGTGCATAGACGATATACGAATGCCCGGTCACCCATCCAGGGTCTGCGGTGCACCACCAACGATCTTCTTCTTTGATGTCGAAGACATCTTTAAAGGTGGAGTAGACGCCGACCTGGTAGCCACCGTGCGTGTGGAGAACAGCTTTGGGTTTTCCTGTCGTCCCCGACGTGTAGAGGATATACAGCGGATCCTCCGCATCCATGACTTCTGTCTCACAACGCTGACCATTTCGTGTAAGTGGCAGCGTCATCAATTCGTGATACCAGAAGTCGCGTCCGGCCTCCATGTTCACTTCCTTCCCCGTGTGCCTGACAACGATAACGTTTTCCGGAGCCGCAGTTCTGCGCAGGGCTTCGTCCACAATCTTCTTCAGCTCGACGATCTTGCCATTCATGTTGCCGCCGTCTGCGGTGATGATGACCTTGGATTCGCTATCTTCAATACGACCGTGGAGTGCTTCGACGGAGAATCCCCCGTAGACAACCGAATGAATTGCGCCGATCTTTGCCGTCGCGAGCATCGCCACCACCGTCTCAAGGATTCGCGGCATATAGATTGTCACTCTGTCGCCTTTCGATACCCCCATGCTTTTGAGGACGTTCGCAAACTTGCAGACTTCGCGGCCGAGAGCGTGGTACGACATTGTACGAACTTCCCCCTTTTCTCCTTCCCAGATCAAGGCCAGCTTGTTACGCCGCCACGTTCGCACGTGCCGATCAATCGCATTGAGCACAATGTTCGTCTTCCCGCCGACAAACCATTTGTAGAACGGTTTGTTAGAATCATCGAGCACTTTATTCCACTTCTGATACCACTCCAATTCCCCCGCGCGTCGCGCCCAATATGATTCAAGATCCCCGCTTGCTTCCTTCCGGGCGACTTCGGGATCCTTTACATTGGCTTGAGCCACAACCTCAGGAAGCGGGTAGAATACTTCGCCGGTAAGCTTGCCACTCTGGGGGATGTTGGTGCTTGCCATAATTCAATCTCCTTCAGAAGAACGTATTGGGTTGTAGTACAATGGGATTTGATAGGTGCCGAAACTATAACACTTGCCGACTGCAAAACATTCCTCTCCAAACCGTTTTCATGGGAATCGTTGATCATTCTCGCCGGAATCTTCGCGAACGCAGGATTTGGAGATGCTATTCCTTATTTTGGGGCCTAAGACAGCTTCCTCAAAGGATATCAAATCCGACGAGTCCGTTCCCTAAGAACAGAAGAGGTTCGGATGAGGAACGGAGAGAAGATTCAAATTGGAGGCAAAGGGATATGTTCTGAAACAAAAAGGCCGGTCTGAAATGCATTCAGGCCGGCCTTGTAGGGAGGCTTCGACTGTCGAAGACGATGTACTACTTCATCAGGTCGATCAGATCCTTGAGAGTCAATACTTTATTGAAGTAGTCCTTGATGGGCTTCTTGCTCGCCTCATCACTGCCTTCAATGATATTCTTGATCCGCACGTACGTGGCCCCATCGATTTTGCCATCGCGATACAGATTCTGAAATTCCTGTACCTGCATGATCCTCGAATTCTCCATAACCTTTTCGGGGTTGCGCGAAATGGGGATGAAGCCTGAATAGTTGGAAATGACCTGAGGGTCCTGTTTTTGGCTTCGTTCGCGCGCATCGTTCGGGACATTCTCTCTAATGTATTTCGCGACTTCATCAGCCATGACGATGCCATCGCCATTGTAATCAGCGGCACCCTGAAGCGCTTGGATCAACCGATACGTGAAAAGTCCGTGTTTCAACTTTGCATCCTCGAGCGACTCTTCATTGCCGTTGGAGGAAGTAATGTACATTGTTCCCTGGCCTTCGAATGCTTTGAAGGGATCCTCAATGAAAGCCCTTGTGGACTTTGAGGTCGTGACCGACGCACCGCTATAGCACGCATCAATGAATGTCACCACGCGTTTCGTATTAATGCGGCTTAGCATGTCAGCGATATCCGTGTTGCTCAACGTGGAAGCATAGAGAGATGTGGGATCGGTATCGTACGTAAGCCAGTATGTCTTGCCGCCTTCCGGAGCACCGTGGCCTGCAAAGAATACAACAGCAATTCCGTCCTGAGGTGCACGCTGCAGATCCACACCAATCGCTTTCTTGATATTTGCCATCGTCGCTTCCTTGTCGGTCAGCAACGTCACATGATCCTTCTTGAATCCTCCGTAATTCGGATCAGTCAATACTTGATACAGGGCCTGCGCATCGTTCACGGTGTAGTTAAGGGGCGTAATCTCGCTGCTTTCGTAGTGCGCCACGCCAACGATGACAGCATACGCTTTGTTCTGTCTGATGCCGTCGGCTTCTTCGATCGTCATGGGCTTCGGAGCAGCCGCGTTCATCGTAACGCTGACCTTCGCTTCAGCAGAATCTCCGGTCGGAGCAAACGCTTGAAGTCTGATGTCGTTCTTGCCCTGAGCGAGGGCCACAACATACATGAACGGAAGACCTCCCTTCGTCGTGTCTTGAGGTGCGTTCTGCGCCGTCGTTTCAACTGGCTTCATACCTCGGGGCGTCCCGACAGAATTGCCGTTGATCCTGACGTCCTGGAGCGTGACCGCACCGAGGACTCTCCCGGTGACCTCAACGGAGTTTGAAGCAGTTTGAAATCCGTCGCTCGGCGAATCGATGACAACCCTCAGTTTCTCCGACCCCGGAACGGCCTTGGGCCTGTTCGCTTCTGCCTGGAGACGTGTGTAATCGGGGCTCATGATCGTGATCAGGTTGTCATCAAAGTGCTTCTTGATCTCGGACAGTTCCTGCGGATCAGTTGTCATTTGCTTCAGGGCGTCCCATACCTTGTTGGCTTCAACAAGCTTGTATTCCTTTTCATATGCCCTTGCAAGGTACCGCATCCCTTCCTTGGTCTTGTTGTTGGCGAAGCTGGCAATGATATCGTCATATCGCCCCTTGGCGAAGAATGCGTCACCAAGCTTGATGCTCAACGCAACGTTCGTAGGATCGTTCTGGATAAGCTTCTGCAAAATATTAATCGACTTGTCCGCCTGCCCTTCCTTGGTGAAGATATCCGCAAGCTTGGCATACGTTTTATTGACGTCATTCTCGTCGAGGGCATTGATTTGTCCCATGAGATCCTGGGCTTCGGCGGTCTTTTGTTGCTGCAACATGCCAGCATACAGCTTCGACAAATCGTCGCCATATCCCGTCTTATCCAAACTCCTCTTTTTGATCATGACGTTGAACGTGCCTACTGCGTCATCCGTCCTTTTGTACTTCAGAAACGCATCAGCAAGCCGAACATAGCGGTTTTCAGGCAGGATCGTTCCTCGTAAAAGGCTGTTTGTTATCTCCGAAGCGCCGCTGACCAATCCCTGTGAAAGAACGAGTTCGTGCAGCGCATAAATGGGCTTTGCTTCCTCATCATTCAGGCCATACAAGCTTTTCACCGCCCGGATGAACGCGATGCGAATATTCGTCAAAAGGTCAGGGCAGTTGCTTGATAAGCCATATGCAAGTCCCAAGAATTTCTTATCTAGGGAGTCTTGGTTGGTCGATCCGCTTTTCCAAGAAAGAGATTCTCTGTAGAGACTCCTTGCTTGGTCAAGTTGTTTTGCCTTTATGATGCACGTGAACGCCGCCGTAATTTCGTCGTAGTCAAGGTCATTGCCAAGTCTCCTGTGTAGGTCGTCCATAAACCTGGCTGTTGCGACAGACGGATCTTTCGAAATAACAGAAGGTACCTGCCAAGATTTGATCGTTCCATCTTCACTTCCTGTGATCAAAAAGCGAGAATCATCCGAGAATGACAACGACGTTACTCGACCTTTACTGATCGGAATTATCCGTGCTCTGCTCGAGGGATCTGAAAGATCGTATACCACAGCCGACCCGTTTCGCGTTCCTAGAACCAAGAACTGACCATCCGGAGAGAAAGCAATACAGTCTATCGCCTCATTTGCTTCCATCTGGAGTTTCTTTGTCTGCGTGCCCGCAGCCCAATCCCAGAATTCTACAGACCCTGATGTGGTTCCATCAACGAGCAGTTTTCCATCAGGCGAAAATATGGCACATTTTACTTGTTTGTCGGAACTCGACAAAGTGTTCATGAGCGAGAAGTTCTGACCGTCCCACACTTTGATCGATTGGCTGCTGCCGGTTGTAACAAATACTTTTCCAAGTGGATGGTATGAAAGGCAAGTAATATCCCCCTGATCGGCCTTGATCGACGCTAACTGTTGTCCGGAATTGACATCCCATAGTATAATCGACGGCAGGTTTTCCTCAGCCCCGAGAACGGCGCGCGATGCTCTTTTTTCCTCTAAACCAGAAGCCAGTATTCGCCCATCGGGTGAAAATGCAACAGAGAGAACATCCGCCTTGAGATTATTGAGAATCTTTATTTGCTGACCTGTTGCGGTGTTCCAAAGCCGGACAGATTCATCCGTACTCGAACTCGCAAGGATACTCCCGTCTGAACAAACAGTCAAGTCGGTAACTGGATCTGTATGTCCAAGCAGTTGACTAACCAACCTTCGCGTGTTCTGGTCCCAAATCAAGATCTTCGAGTCGTCGCTCCCGGATGCAATTAGACCGTTCTTGCCCAGGCTCACAAGCGAATTGACAGATTTGGTATGAATCCTTAGTTCGCCCACCAACTTAAAGTCTTGCTCCTGAGCAACGCATAAGCTTGTCAGGAATAAGAGAATACCTGCAGCTAAGGAGCATTTCATAGAAATTCCTCCCTTGTTGATTAATTCCTTTCCTTGCAAAGCGTCAGTGCCTATTGATCTTCACGGCTTAAAGCACGTCTCCCAATTTTCACCATTCGCGTTAGAAAGCCTTCCTCCGATGGTCAGAAGTCGGTTGTTTTTGCCTCCAGTGAGTGCTCACCCGTCGGAGCAAAAACTCATGTAGCTAGATGTAACCTTCGATAATCCAGTGTTTATCCGGCTAGCCCCAGCTCCCCAGAAAAGCCTCCAAGGCAAATATATCGATACGTTCCGAAAATTCCAATCCCCGATTTTAGGAATAGCACAGTGGACAAGACAAAAAAAGGAGAAAGTCTTTCGGCTTTCTCCTTGGGCTAAAAGCAAACAACATCTATTACTTCATTGCATAGGTGACGCCTACTTTGATCTGGAAATTGTTGAAATCGCTCTCAATCGTGTAGCGCGGCTCAACGACAAGTGTAAGCATATCATTTAGCGGATAGTTGACACCGGCCAATAGGTTTATCCCAAGACGTGAATAACTGACTGAACCGGTATAGGTCTGAGCCGGATAAATGACGGTTCCCGTAAACGGGTCGATAACCGCTGGTGTAGTTCCCGTAGCGGTTGAGGTGAAGCTATTGTATCCCAAGCCTGCTCCTACGTAAGGCTTCAACATCCCTTGCATTTCTATGTTATAGTGAGCGTTTACATTAATGGCGAAGTCCGAGAGTTTCAGCGTTCCACCCTCAACGCTCTTTGACGTTGATGCGTATGTGATGTCCGGAAAAAACACGAAACCCTTTGTAAATTCACCCAAATCTGCATGGGCTGCAATGAGAAATCCACTCATAGTTTCGCTTCCATTTACATCGCTCGAAAATGAAGCATATCCAATTCCGCCACCGATGCCTTTCAATGCGAGCTGCGCCGTACTTACGGCACTCACGGTGATCATGACAACTGCCAACGTTAGGAGCCTTTTCATATGACCTTCCTTTATTTGTGGTTTGGGATCAGTTGGTTATCAAACTTGCGCAGGGACCATACAGAATGACGGTGAAATATATACGAGGAATGGATGATTGTCAACCGTTAGAACTTGTAGTTCTTCCACAAAGTCGGAATTGTGAATTAAGTCACAATAAGTTTAGGGATTTATTGTAACAACCATCAGAACGCTGTTCGCTAACTCCCTATAAATTAAAGGCCGCCTGGAAGAATGCTCCACTCCGTCAAGGTGAGGCGACTCCAAATCGTAGGTTTACAAAAGGATGGGGGAACCGAAGGGAAAAGATCGCGACCTGCTGCTATTTCAAGGCCAGACTGTAGTCGTCGTAATACTGCATGATGTTCTCGACGTACGTCCGGGTCTGACGATAACCGCTGAAGTAACCACAAGGTGGTTTGTTCTCGTGCCATATTTCCCGATGAAGCGTATAGAAGCTGTGGGACAACAACGGCAACGTATTCTTGACAGCATCCCATCTGTTTGGGTTCTCTCCCAAGTACCTGGCAATTTGCCTGGCGGCCATTATCCTTGTCAGCCCTGCATTGTATGCCGCGAGCGCAAGTTCTATCCTGTCTTGACCACTCGCCTTTGGGAAAGCGCGGAACATCGACCTGAGGTGGTAAACGCCCGCCCTAATATTGTTTCTTGGCGTGGCGGCATCGGAAACTCCAAGCTTATCAACGAGCTCCAACTGAGTTATTGGCATTATTTGCATGAGACCGTAAGCGCCAGTATGACTTACCGCTCCCTGATCAAATCTCGATTCCTGCTTCATTACAGCTAGTACCAAAGGCCAGTCAAGGTGGTATCGGGCTGAGTATTTCCTCGCCAAATCCGTGTATTTCTTGGGGGGCAACCCAATCTCATCCTCTGAGCCTAATAGGGCCATATTTTGCTGATTTTCAACCCTTGATTCGGCCCTTTTTTGCCTTTTCTCGGCAAACGAACTTGTAGCCGCAGGTTTTACACACCCCACGAACGTAAAAGCCATTGAGATTATAACTAGCGCAACAACCATAATGTTGCCTGTCAAACTCTCAACGTTTTTATGCTGTAGCTTCATTCGTTACGGCTCCGTAGTTGTGAACGATCTTATTCCGCGAGACGGTTTACTGTCTGGGCGTGTAAACATAATCATTTCACAATTGAGAATCAAGAAGAAACGTTAGGTCATTTCGATTCCTCGAAATTCGAGTAATTTCGAGAGTATTTTTGTCAGGAATGGCTGAGATTTTGGCAGGCTAGAAAAATCGTATATTCCTGTTTGAAACTATCGCAGAGGGTCGCGAAGGACACAAAAAGAAGTAACCATTTGCCTGACCAAAGAAGGCTCAAGCCTGAAGGGGAAAACTCACCAAGAGCGGTATAGTGGGTGATGGTTTAAGCTACGAATCGATGAGATGCTTGATTCGAGGAAATCATCGGACTTCAACAATCTTGTGTCGACCTCCTGCCCCTCTTAAGATCGCTATGTCACGCTTGTGTCGACCAAAATGGTCCGCCAGCAATTCCAGCAACTGAGCGTTTGCTCTTCCCTCCGTTGCTGGTGCTTTGACCGATACCAGGTATGTGCCGTCGTCCAAGTTCTTAACTTCGTTTTTCCTTGAATTCGGCTTAACCCTCACTGAAATCTTCACGACACGATGCCTTCTCAAATCTGAGTTTGGTCTCGGGATGGATTCACCACGCTCCCGCCGCACTGTTCGAGTGGCAAACGCAAATGAAAGATGGGAGATGCTCTGCGACTGACTCTCGAACCTGTGGTGCAAAGGCTCGACGAAATCTGGAAAACCTTCCAGGTGTCAGGTCTGACCGAGGGCTGAAACTCATTTTTCTGCTGAATATCGCTTCTCGATGTCTGCGATTTTCTGGACTCTTGACTGATGTCTCCCGCCTCCGAACCATGTTTCCAGCCAGGTTTTGACAATCGCCTTTGCCAACTCGGTTCCCAAGATTCGACCACCAAGCGTCAGCACGTTCGCGTCGTTGTGTTCGCGACTGCTGCGGGCAACGAACTCGTCGTAGCACGGTACGGCTCGAATTCCAGGGACCTTGTTTGCAACGATCGCCGAAGCGACGCCTACTCCGTCAATCATGATTCCGCGCATTGCCTGACCTGAAGCCACCAGTTTCGCAACTGCATAAGCAAAGTCCGGATAATCGCACGCCTCTTCAGAAGTTGTTCCCACGTCTGCAACCGAGTACCCCAGGGTGCCAAGATATTCTTTCAGCATCTCCTTGAGGCGATAACCTCCGTGGTCAGATCCAAGCGCAATCAGGTTGGATGAGTTCGGAGAATTGCCGGCTTTAGGTGTAATGATTGAAATCTCACGAACATTGTTGCTTCCAGAACCTGGAGCAACCGGCCCGGAAACGATCTGAATGCGGAGTTGCAGAGCCGCATCTCTGGCCGAAGGGGTGATGATGGTCGTTGCGTCGACTTGGAGAACGCTTGTTCCCGTCTTTGCCGCTTCAACCACATCTCGTTCCGTGATCAGTTTCCTGGTCATGAGTCTAAAAGATGATTATTGACCAACTCCCCACTCCAGCACTTCGAGACGAGCACGCGTTGTGCCAGTCTTGATCAGACCAATCTCTTTGGCGGCACCCAGCGAGAGATCCATGATTCTGCCCTCGACGAACGGACCACGGTCGTTCACTCGTACAATCACGCTCTTATTGTTCTCAAGATTGGTTACCCGGACCTTCGTGCCAAAGGGAAACGTGCGATGCGCGGCGGTCAAGTCGTTCATGTTAAACGTCTCACCGTTGGACGTTTCCTTTCCCTGGAAATCGTGTGCGTAATATGATATTACTCCCTCCAGCGTAAGCAAGACTTTGCCCGAAGGCGAGCTTCGGGACGGTTCAGCTTTTTTCGCACTGGATGTTTCCCGGGGGTGAACAGCATTCTCTCGATCGTGCGTGTCTTTTTCTGCGAAGCGGGGGGTCGAAGCACAGCCGACAGCCAGAAAACAGACGATGGCAGTCAAACATCCAGCGAACCATCTAGAGTCTATCATTCATTTGTTTCCTGCGCATGTAGTCAACGATCTCCTTGACGTTTTGCGATTGCCCCTTCCTGCAGACGAGCACAGCATCGTCGGTTGCGACAATAATAAGGTCTTCGACTCCCACGACCGCGACCACCCTGTCTCCGGCGTCCACATAATTCCCCGTGGCATCTTTGGTAATCACGATCCCCTTGACGCTGTTGCCGTGGTTGTCATTCGACGCCAACCTCACGACTTCGTCCCACGACCCTACATCGCTCCAGCCAAAGTCACCTCGAGCGACAAAGACATTGCCCGCTTTCTCCATCACTCCATAATCGATCGAAATGTTCCGAATGAGTCCGTAGGCTTGCTCAAGAGCATTCTTAAATTCCATCGTGCCGGGTTTGTGGTCGAGCGTCTTCAACTGCGCGCTGAGATCGGGCAAATGGACTTCGATTTCCTTGAGAATTGACTGTGCCTTCCAGACGAACATGCCGGAATTCCAAAGGAAATCACCGCTTTCGAGGAATCTCTCTGCGGTCTCGAGGTTCGGTTTCTCGGCAAACGTCTTTACACGCAGAACGCCCTCATTTCCATACGGATTGCCCACCTGGAGTTCCTCATCGAACTGTATATAGCCGTACCCGGTTTCAGGTCGCGACGGCTTTATCCCGATAGTAATCAGTGCATCCGAAGCTTCCGCAACCTTTACGGCTTGCTTCAGCACCCGCAGAAACTCATTCACATTCTGAATGACGTGGTCTGCTGGGAGGACAATCATGATTCCCTTAGGATCAGAACGATGGATGAGTGTAGCGGCAAGTCCGATGCACGGGGCTGTGTTTCTGCCGACAGGTTCAATCAGGATATTCTCCCGGGGAACGAAAGGAAGCTGTTTGTAGGTGAGTTCCTCCTGAAGCTTGTTTGTCACGACATACGTATTCTTTGCTGGAACTATGCTTTCGATTCTCTGGGCGGTATTCTGAATCATCGTTCCCGAACCTACGATTTCCAGAAACTGCTTCGGGGAACGCTCGCGGCTCTTGGGCCAAAACCGAGAACCTACTCCTCCCGCCATGATGACTGCATAGATATTAGGCAACGTCGTTCCCTCTATTCGAAAAGTGCTTTGAAATCCCGTAACATCTCAATGGGTTGTTCCAAAAAGCCTGAACGCTCCGAAGCGCCTGTCTTGGCCCATTGTGCGAAGGGGTCAAATACGTTCGAAATCAGATTCATGACCCTGATGTCGTCAAACAGTTGGTTGGCTGACACATACTTCAGGAATTCCACCAGATAACCGCAAAACGTCTTGTAATCGTTGTCTGAGTCCTGGGCAGCTACAATCTCTTCAGCCTGACTGGTGAGCTCGTCGATCAGTATTGTACGCTCCTCGGAACCACTTTGGACAGCTTCAAGAAGTTTTTCAAGTGTTGCAGAAAAACTTTCCTCACTCGGCACCGTGGCTCCCGTGACCACTCCTTCCGAAGTAGCGCTTTGTTCAGTAGGTGACTCCGAAGCGGCGGATTCCAAAGGAGTTTCAGTAGAGGAAGGCTGGGGAAAATCAAATCCAAATGGTTGTTCGGGAACCTCCGTCGTGGCTGCGGTTTCACCAAAGGCTTTCTTGAGAAGACCGAGCACGAAGCTCTCCTCGTCAAGCGTCGACTCAAGTTTCGAAGCATCACGCGCAACCCTTTCGAGAATCCACATGAGGCCGAGTGCAAAATCCGAAAAGTTCGCCACCCTGTAGAGTGACTTGAGCCTGCCTTGAAAGTCTGAAGTGTTGGAGAGGCTGCTCTTGATCCTGTCGAAATCCTCCTGGTGTTGGGGATCCGTCAATTCCCACTTCGGGACTTTCTCCAGCAGCGTCGTCAAATATTGCTGATCTCGGTCCATAGATACCTCACTTGACGTAAGTTCGTGGAATCCTTGCCGAAAAACCACAAAGAAGTTCATACGGGATTGTCCCCATTCGCTCTGCCAAATCCCATCCGGTGATCTCCTGGCCGCCTTCTTTTCCCAGGAGTGTCACTTTGTCTCCAACTGACACGTCTGCATTCCCGATGTTGACCATCATCATATCCATGCAAATTGTGCCAACAACGGGGAAGCGCATTCCGTTGATCAGGACAATCGACTTCCCCGTCAAAAGACGGCTGTAGCCGTCTGCGTAGCCGATGGGTAATGTCGCGATTTTTGTCCTTTTGTTCGCGACAAATCTCCTTCCGTAGCTCACACTTTCGCCGGCATCGATTGACTTGATAAGCGCGACCGAGGTCGAGACTGCCATGGCAGGTCTCAATGGGATCGAGCGGGCAGAGTCACGTAAAGGGTAGTATCCGTACATCGATATTCCGGGTCGAACCATGCCACAATAGGTCTCCGGAAGGTCAAGGATTGCGGCGCTGTTGGCGCAATGGACGAGCTCCGTCTCGATTCCGTGATGGCGCAAAGTTTCAAGACTCTCCCTAAAAAGTGCAAGCTGTTGGAGTGTGAATGCTTTGTCACGATCTTCCGCAGTCGCGAAATGTGTGTATACCCCTTTGATCTCGACCCGACGTAGCGGGGCGATCGACGTTAGAAAATGTTCTACTTCCTTTGTTTTCACTCCGATCCTGTTCATGCCGGTGTCGACCTTCAGATGAACCCGGATCGTTTGCTTTCGGTGTCGACCAACCCGTTCCAGAACCAGTGCGTCTTCAAGGGAGCTGATAGTGGGTTCAAGGTCAAAATCAAAAAAAGGGTCGATTTGGTTTTTGACCGGGAGTGTGAACACAAGGATCGGTCTCGTGATACCCGCGGAACGGAGTGTCATCCCTTCTTCGACGATCGCCACTCCAAAGTAGTCGACGTATTTCTTTTCCACAAAGCGGGAAACAACGCTATCTCCGTGTCCATACGCATTCGCCTTGACAACAGCAAGTATCTTTGTAGATTCGCCAACTTTCTTGCGGATGCCGGTGAGATTGTACGCAATTGCAGAAAGATCAATTTCTGCGCGAGTGGGACGGACGGGAAGGGTCTTTTTTTTCTTTCTTGGAACCAAAGGTCTTTGGGAAAACTGTGTGGAATATACCTTTTAAGGCTCTGAGAATCAACGAAAGCGCCTAGAAGCAGAAAACCCACAAAGCGTCGCTTTGTGGGTCGGGCGTACGACTACGTTCCGCTTATCTTCAGACGGTTCAGAGCTCTGAGCAGCGATAACCGCGCACGCTCGCTATCGATGCCTTTTTGTTTGGCCGAAATTCGCTCGCGTGCCCGGTCGACGGATGCCTTCGCGCGATCCACATCGATTTCGTCGGAACGCTCCGCAGTCTCCGCGAGCATAAGCACTCTGTTGTCCCGAACCTCGACGAAGCCACCACTTGTTGCATATCGGGTCTGGTTGCCCGCCGTATCGAGAATCTTGACTTCGCCAATTTTAAGATTCGAAAGCAACGGAGCGTGGCTGTGCAACACCTGAAATCCACCGAGAACTCCGGGTGCGCTGAAGCTCTCGACCTGACCGTTGTACACGATCCGCTTCGGAGTCACTATTTGGAGGGTAAATTCCTTCTCTGCCATGGACGTCAGGCTGCCTGAAGTCTCTTTGCTTGTTCAATCGCATCCTCAATCGTTCCGACGAACAAGAACGCGTTTTCCGGAAGATCGTCGTATTCGCCTTCAATGATCCCTTTGAAGCCGCGAATTGTATCTTCCAGCTTGACGTATTTGCCCGGCAAGCCCGTGAACTGCTCACCCACAAAGAAGGGTTGGGAAAGGAATTTCTGGATCTTGCGCGCACGACCCACCGTCAACTTATCCTCATCGGAGAGCTCGTCCATACCGAGAATGTTGATGATATCTTGCAGGTCTTTGTAAGTCTGGAGGATTTCTTTCACGCGCTTGGCAACACCGTAGTGCTCTTCACCGACGACACCCGGCTCCAAAATCCGCGAGGTGGAATCCAGTGGATCGACGGCCGGATAGATGCCCATGTCGGAAATCTGCCTGCTCAACACCGTCGTCGCATCAAGGTGGGAAAACGTCGTCGCTGGCGCAGGGTCGGTCAGGTCGTCAGCTGGGACATAGATCGCTTGTACGGATGTGATCGAACCCTTCTTGGTCGAAGTGATCCGTTCCTGAAGCTCTCCCATTTCTGTTCCCAACGTCGGCTGGTAACCTACAGCAGATGGCATTCGTCCGAGCAGTGCCGAGACTTCGGAGCCTGCCTGCACGAACCGGAAAATATTGTCAATGAAAAGAAGAACATCTTTCCCCTCTTCGTCGCGGAAGTACTCTGCCATCGTCAGCGCTGTCAGACCCACACGTTGCCGAGCACCGGGCGGCTCGTTCATCTGACCGAATACGAGAGCAGTCTTTTCCAAAACGCCTGATTCTTTCATTTCCAACCACAAATCGTTGCCTTCACGTGTTCGCTCACCAACACCACCAAACACAGAATACCCGCCGTGATGCGTTGCAATATTGTGGATCAATTCCTGAATAATAACTGTCTTGCCGACACCCGCTCCTCCAAAGAGGCCTGTTTTCCCCCCTTTCGTGTAAGGCTCCAACAAATCCACCACCTTGATGCCCGTTTCGAACATCTCTTTCTTCGTCGTGAGCTGTTCAAAGCTGGGCGCAGATCTGTGAATGGGATAGTGCTTTGCCGCCTCAATTGGCGGGAGGCCGTCGATGCCTTGGCCAATGACATTGATAAGCCTTCCGAGCACTTTTGGTCCCACAGGAACGCTGATTGGATCTCCGGTATCAATAGCCTTCATCCCACGCACAAGGCCATCAGTGGAATCCATCGCGACCGCGCGAACTCTGTTTTCGCCAAGTTGTTGCTGAACTTCGACGATCAGGTCTTCCTTCACGCCTTCGACGTTTGTCCGGGGGATTCTAATCGCATTCAGGATTGCCGGAAGATCACCGCCCGGGAAATCGATATCCACGACAGGACCAATGATTTGGACGATTGTGCCTTCTTTCATTCAAGACCTTTCAACTCGATTATGCTGGGTAATTCAATAAGGAAGTTCTGAAATTTAGGAAATTTATGCCCTATAAACAATCAATTTTTGACGATCGAATCGATGATATGCGCACCGTGTAATCTTCCATTCTCAATGAAGATCTTGTTATTGAATTTTCCCGCAGCGATGGAACCGGCAACATACACTCCTTTAACATTTGTTTCCATTGTCTCTGCGTCGTGGACAGGTGCCAACGTTGAAGAATCAATCGTCACTCCAAGGTTTTCCAGCAGTCTATTGTCCGGCCGATAGCCGATCATGACAAAGACAATGTCGTTGGGAATCTGGCCTGCGTGCTTTCCGTCGAGAATCAGCTCGGTCGGCTTTACTTCTCGGACGGTCGTCTCGAACAACGCTGTAATCTCTCCGGCTTTGAATCTATTTTCAATGTCCG
>Ga0335081_10001721_pt1 | contig 34811 bp, 33 predicted proteins | sample Lox_Sample_35_FD_206713 | JGI IMG/M metagenome (GOLD analysis project Ga0335081, IMG submission 206713) | Soil microbial communities from Loxahatchee National Wildlife Refuge, Florida, United States - Lox_Sample_3.5 | ecosystem: Environmental > Terrestrial > Soil > Wetlands | place: USA...
AACGGCTCTATCGCAAACGCAATCTTGTCGAGCGCTTCTTCAACAAACTCAAGCATTTCCGCGCCGTCGCCACCCGATACGACAAACGCGACGACAACTACCTCGCCGCCATCAAACTCGCCTCAGCCCGAATTTGGATGCGCTTTAATGAGTCCGTGACCTAGGCCGCCACTATCCAGGCGGACATTCAGGCGGACATCGCAGCACCTTGGCAGCACGCCTCCCAAGTGCCAAAAAGTGTGATTGGCGCTTGCGGAGGGACGGATGGCATCAAGCTGCAGGATAGCGATTGTCGGCGGCGGGCTCGCAGGCTTGGCCACGGCCCAGTCGCTCGCGACCGTCGGCATCAAGACGGAAGTGTTCGAGCAGGCGCCGGCGCTCGGCGAGATCGGCGCCGCGGTCAATACCAGCCCGCAAGCCGTCAAAGCCCTGCAGGCGATCGGCCTCGGCGCCAAGGTCGACGCCGTCGGGCACAAGTCGCCCGGCATCTATACCCGCAACATGCTGACCGGCGAATTCCTCGAATTCAACGACCGGATCAAGATCGCAGTGCGCTACGGCGCCCCCTATTACAGCTTCCACCGTGCCGACCTGTTGGACGCCATCGCCAGCGGCCTCGATCCGAAAACCATCCATACCGGCCACCGCCTCAGCGGATTGGAGGAACGCGGCGATCGCGTGGTGCTCGCCTTCGACAACGGCGAGAAAGTCGAAGCCGACTTCGTGATCGGCGCCGACGGTGTGCGCTCGGAGGTCCGCCGCGCGCTCTATGGCGACGACAACCCGACCTATACCGGCCAGATGGTGTGGCGCGCGCTGCTCAACGTCGACGATGTGCCGCCGGAGCTGATCGAGCCGACCGGCCATATCCAATGGGTCGGACCGGGTCGCCATCTGCTCGCTTATCTGATCCGCCGCGGCAAGCTTTTGAACATCGTCACCCAGCAGGACACCGACCAATGGGTCGAGGAGGGCTGGTCGATCCGCGGCGATCCCGACGAGATGCGGGCAAGCTTTCCCAATTCCGAGCCGCACCTCGAGAAGCTGCTCAGCCTCGTCACCGCATGCTCGAAATGGGGCCTGTTCACCCGGCCGCTGACACGCAACTGGGGCCGCGACCGCATCCAGCTGATCGGCGACGCAGCGCACGCCATGCTGCCGAACGCCGGGCAAGGCGCCTGCCAGGCGTTCGAGGATTCCTACATCCTCGGCCGCTGGATGGACGCGTGCCCCGATCCGATCGAGGCTTTCGCCAATTTCCGCCGCATCCGCATCCCGCGCGTGCACGGCGTGCAACGGCTGTCGTTCTCCAACGCCCGCTTCAAGCACATGCACGATGCCAAGGCGCAGAAGGAAGCGATCGGCGCCGGCACCGGCAGCGTCCACGGCAATTCCGAGTGGGTGTGGGGCTTCGATCCCGTCGGCGAATGGGACAAGGAGCCGTCGGTGCCGTCCGTCTATGCGGCGTGACGAAAGCCCGGCCCATCATTCATCGACCGAGATTCCCGTTGCTGCCACGATCTTGCCCCAGCGTAGCTGTTGCTGGGCGAGGTAAGACGTAAGCTCGTCCGGCGTGGCCGGCTCGGCTTTGGCGCCGATCTTCGCGAAGGTTTCCTTCACTTCGGTGCTGGCGAGCGCGCTCGCCACGGCGTCGCTGATCCGCTGCCGCGCCGACAGCGGCGTGCCGGGCGGCGCGACGATGAAATTGACCGACGCGGTGACGAACTGATCGAACCCGCTCTCCACCATGGTCGGAATTTCCGGCGCCAGCGCGTGGCGGGCACCGCTCGTGACCGCCAATCCGCGCAGGCGATCGTCGCGGATATACGGCAGCATTTGCGTCAGCGCCGAGAAGAAGACTTGCACCTCGTTGCCCAGAAGGCCCACCAGCGCCGGACCGCCGCCGCGATACGGCACGTGGACCATGTCGATCTGCGCGCGCACTTTCAGCAATTCGCCTTCGAGATGCGGCAGCGAGCCGGTCCCCGCCGAGCCGAACCGCAGTTTGCCCGGCTGGGCCTTCGCCAGGCTGACCAGCTCGGCGACCGAGCGGGCCGTGATGGAGGGATGCACCGCAAGGACCTCGGCAGTTTCCGAAACGCCGGCAACCGGCGCAAACGTCGCCGCGGTGTAACCGGCATTCTTGTAAATCAGTGGCGCCGTGAGCAGCGTGCTGGTGCTGCCCATCATCACCGTATAGCCGTCAGGCTCCGCGGCGATGACCGATTTGGCGGCGATCAAGCCGCCGGCGCCGCCTGCTCTGTTTTCGACAACGACCGGCTGCCCGAGCGCCGCGGCCATCTTGTCGGTGAGGAGCCGCGCCATGATATCCGGCGGGCCGCCCGGCGGCGACGATACGACGAGCTTGACCGGCCGATCGGGAAAGGCCTGCGCGCCGTGAACGATTGCGAGCTGCACGCTGCACGCCAGCAAGGCAGCGACGATTCTTCCCTTCATGGTCTTACTCTTCGTCCTTCGGAAGATGAGGCGGCGAGCAGACGATATCGTATCAGGCCGATCGCGCCTGTTCGATCATCTTCGCGTCATGCGGGATTAGACGCCGAGCAGGGCGTATTCGGTGTAGGCGAGGTCGCCGAGCCGCGGGCGCTGCGGGCCCTTGAAATATTTCGCCATGCTACCGGGGCGGAAGGTGCCGATGAGCCCCGGGATCGCGCCGTTGGAATCGATGACCACGAACGGCCGGCCGCGCCGCGCCAGGTAGCGTCCGACCGGTCCGGCAAAACGAACGAGGTCGGCGACGTCGCTGCAATAGATCAGTTGCGCGCACGGCAGGATGCGCTTGGCGAGGCGGGGCCGGAACACGAACGGGTAGGCGCGCTCGGTGGTCTCGCACCACAGGCTGATGCAGCCGAGCTCGGCGTGACGCCGCAGAATGTCCTGGTCGGATGCTTCGAACGGCGCCGTCGGCGTTTGCGTTGCGTCAAAAACACGCACCGCCTCGGCCGAGCGCTTCAAGGCCGGCAGCGCGAGGAAGACGCCTTCGCAATAGCGCGCAAAACCCTGCGCTTCGATGATCGGCCAGGTGTGCGGCGCCGCCGAGACGTTGATGTAGGTGACGTCCTTGTGCGACAGTGCGTGCGAGACGAGCAGCGACGCGTAGGCGCGAAATTCCGGCACGACGTACCAGCTCGAAAAATTGCAGCGGGTTGCAACGCGATCGCCCTGCCGCAGCGTCGAGCAGATCATCAAGATCGCGCCGACGGCAACCTTGCCGCTTTCGAGCAGGTAACCATACTTCGGGAAACCGGGGGGCGGCTCGCGGCGCGCCAATCGGCGCAGCGCGTCGCGCCAGAACTGCTGCGTGCGGTTGGGAAACCCTTGCTTGAGCAGCGCTGCGACGGCCGCAACGTCGGCTTCACCGATCTGGCGGCAGCGCAGCGCCGATGTGGAACGATCCATTCGCGTTGACCACAAGCGCGGCGTGAACTTGATTGTAAGTCTTGGATGACTATACCGATTGCGGGTGAACAAACGGTAGGCCACACCATCATGAGCATAAAATTAACCATAATGGAGCAGATGCAGCAGATCGCACGCGAGCACGGCAAGACGCTGGCGCCGCTCACCGACGATCTCGCGCTGCTCGATTCGGGACTCGATTCGCTCGGCTTCGCCGTGCTGGTTGCGCGCCTCGAAGATACGCTTGGCGTCGATCCGTTCACGACCGCCGAGGACGCGATGTTCCCGCTCACCTTGGGCGACTTCGTGAAAGTCTACGAAAATGGTGCGCGCCAACGCGCCGTCGCTTAAGGCGCAGCTCGCGACCGCAGCGTCGGAGCAAATCTTCTTCGATCGCGCGGCGCAGGCTTGCGTCACCGAGCTTGTGCGCGGTGGCACGAGTCTGAGCGGACGGCTCGCCGCGCTCGCCGGCCGTTCGGTCATGATCGCGACCGCGAGCCAGTTGACCGCGGCACTGGCGCTGATCGAGCTCGACGGCGTCGCGCGCCGCTTTACCATCCTGCCGCCCGACACCGCGCCCGAGCATTTGCCCGCGCTGATCGCCTGCGCCGAAGTCGATGCCGTCGTCATCGACGACGGCACGCCGCCGCATGCGGCGTTCGATCTGCCGCTTCGCGTTCTCGCAGCGCCTGCGATCGCGCCGGCCGGCGACGCGCCGCCGATGCAGGCGCATACCGAGTGGGTGCTGCTGACTTCAGGCACCTCGGGCGTGCCGAAAATGGCGCTGCACGATCTCGCCAGCCTGACCGCGCCGATCGGCGCCGAGCACCGCGACGGCGCCATGGTGTGGGGCACGTTCTACGACATCCGCCGCTACGGAGGCCTGCAGATTTTCCTGCGCGCGCTGATCGGCGACGCGTCGCTTATTCTCTCCAGCGCCGGCGAGCCGATCGCCGATCACTTGGCGCGGCTCGGCCGCTGCGGCGTGACGCACCTTTCGGGTACGCCGTCGGCCTGGCGCCGCGCGCTGATGAGCCCGGCGATCGGCAGGATCGCGCCGCGCTATGTGCGGCTCTCCGGCGAGATCGCCGACCAGGCGGTCCTCGACAGCCTGCGCGCGGCGTTTCCGCAAGCGCGCATGGGCCATGCTTATGCCTCGACCGAGGCCGGCGTCGCCTTCGAGGTCGAAGACGGCCGTGCCGGCTTCCCGGCCGACATGCTGGAGCGCGACCGCGACGGCGTCGAGCTCAGGTTAGCCGACGGCGCGCTGCGCATTCGTTCGCCGCGCACTGCGCAGCGCTATCTCGGCAAGGAAGCCGCGGCGCTGCGCGACAGCGAGGGCTTCGTCGATACCGGCGACATGGTGGAGCGGCACGGCGACCGCTACGTTTTCGTCGGCCGCCGTGGCGGCATCATCAATGTCGGCGGCCTGAAAGTTCATCCCGAGGAGGTCGAGGCGGTGATCAACCGGCATCCGGAGGTGCGGATGTCGCTGGTGCGGCCGAAGCGCAATGCGGTCACCGGCGCCATCGTCATCGCCGACGTCGTGCTCAAACCGCAAACGGCCGCCGCGAGCGACCGCAGCGAGCTTGCGATAAAGAACGACATCCTGGCGCTCTGCCGCGAAGCCTTGCCGCGGCACAAGGTCCCGGCCGCCATCAACATCGTGTCGGAGCTCGATGTGGCGGCAACCGGCAAATTGGCACGGCGTCATGGCTAAGGGCACGCGCATCGTTCTCGTCACCGGCGCGAGCCGCGGCTTGGGCCTTGGCGTCGCCCACGCGCTGACTGCCGGCGGCTACGACGTCATCGCCGTGGCGCGCAGCAAGAGCAAGGCGCTGACCGAGGCCATCGGCGAAGCAAAGGGCGCCAAGAAGGGCGGCGCGCTGCATTTCGTGCCTTTCGATCTCGGCCAGATCGACGCCATCCCGAAGCTGGTGAAGGATTTGCGCAAGGAGTTCGGCCCGCCGTTCGGCCTCGTCAACAACGCCGCCGTCGGTCACGACGGCGCGCTCGCCATGATGCACAACTCGCAGATCGAGGAGCTCATTCGCCTCAATACGCTGTCGCCCATCGTGCTGACCAAATACGTAGTGCGTTCGATGCTGTCGGAGCGCGCCGGCCGCATCGTCAATGTCGCGTCCATCATCGGTTTCACCGGCTATAGCGGGCTTGCGGTCTATGCCGCGACCAAGGCGTCCATGCTTGGCTTCACGCGCTCGCTCGCCCGCGAGGTCGGCCGGCTCGGCATTACCGTCAACGCGGTGGCGCCGGGCTTTGTTGAGACCTCCATGACGCACGGTCTCGTCGGCGAACAGCGGGCGCAAGTGGTGCGAAGAAGCGCGCTGCGTCGCCTCGCCGAGGTCGACGACGTCGCCAATGCGGTGGAGTATCTGCTGAGCGACAAGGCCCGTAACGTCACCGGCACGGTGCTGACGGTGGACGCCGGCGCCACGGCCTAGCGCCGCAAACACTAAAGGCGAACGCGGCCCGAGCGAATGTCTTCGAATAGCTTAGCGTCCAGGCGCACATAGACGCCGCGCGCTGTGTCGTCGAAATAGATCGGCTCGGCCATCGCCGCCGGATCGAACCCCTCGCGCACAAGATCGGTCTTCTGATGCTTGAACGTCGCCGTCACCGCGACGCGATTTTGGATGCGTAGGAATTTCGGCCGGGCGTAATCCGGCAAGGCGCGCGCGAGATGCTCGCGCAGTGCGGTCAGATCGAGCGCGCCGTCAGCGACGACGGCGGCCATGCCGGCGGCCCCTTCGGTACCAGGGACGGCAACGCCGTAGACCACGGCCTCGGCAATGCTGGGAAAAGCGGTAAGCGCCGCGGCAACCTCGGACGTCGCCACGTTTTCGCCCTTCCAGCGGAACGTGTCGCCGATGCGGTCGACGAAAAAGAAGTAGCCGCTCCCATCCACGCGCATCAGATCGCCGGTGCGGTACCAGGCGTCACCGCGCGCAAAGACGTCGCGAAGGACTTTCTTCTCCGACTCGGCCGCGTTGGTATAGCCCTCGAACGCCGCACCATCCTGGATCTTGCCGATCGCCTCGCCGGTTTCGCCGGGCGCGCAGCGCACGCAGAGGCCGTCCGCGCCGCGTATCGGGGCCTGCGCCACGGGATCGAATTGCACCAGCGCCAGGGGGAAACGGTGATTGAGGAACGGCGGCACGCGGCCGATGGCGCCGACCTTGCCCTCGACATTGTAGAGCGAAATGTTGCCTTCGGTCGCGGCGTAGAATTCGAGGATGCGCGGGATGGCAAAGCGGCGCTGGAATTTCTCCCAGACGTCGGCGCGCAGGCCGTTACCGCAGGCGAGCCGCAGGCGATGTTCGCGCTCGTGCGGGTGCACGGGCGCGTTGACGAGATAGCGGCACAGCTCGCCGATATATTGAAACAGCGTGCAGTCCCAGTTCGCCACGTCGTCCCAGAACTGCCGCGCGGAAAATTTGTCGCGGATCGCGACCGAGCCGCCGCGCACCAGCACCGCGCCGGTCGCCACTGCGCCGCCGACGCTGTGATAGAGCGGCAGACAATCGTACATGCGGTCGCCGGGTCCGGTGTTCGTCAAGCCGGCGAACCAGAAGCTCCATTGCATCAGGCGGTGGTGGCTGACATTGGCGGCCTTCGGCAGGCCGGTGGTGCCGGAGGTGTAGATGTGGAGCGCTGGGTCTGCGAGGCTCACGCCGCGGCGTTCCGCTTCGCCCAAGGGATCGGCCGGGAGCTTCGCGATCGCGTCGTCGATGCGGGCAAAATCGCCACTGCCGTGCGACCAGATTTGCGGCCGGGTCTTCAGGGCGGAAAGCGCAGAGGAGAGCGCCTCGCACAATTCGGCGGCGACGATAACGTGCTTCGGCGCCACGATGTCGATGCAATGCGCCAGAGCCGCGCCGCGCAGATTGGTGTTGATGAGCGAAACCACGCCGCCGACGCTCGTGATGCCGAGCCAGATCGCCAGATATTCCGGCCGGTTCGGCATAATCAGACCGACCGCTTCGCCGTTGCCGAGATTCTGTGCCAGCGCCCAGCGGCCATAGCGGTTGGCGCGTTCGCTGAGCGCGCGGTAGCTCAGCGTCTCGGTGGCCGAGATCAGCGCGGGCGCGTCGCCGCGCAGTTCCGCCATCTCCGCGATGACCTGCGGCAAAACGCGCCGCGGGCTCCCGGCAATCGGCGCGGTCGCTTCCAGCGCACGCACCCAGTCGCGCAGCGCGCTGTCCTTGGCGGCGCCTTTCGGCCTGACTGGTTCGGTCTCCGGGAGGGGCATGGCGGATGGTGGCGCAACAGAGTGAATTTTTTGCTTCAAGAACGCTGGCTTATTTGACCGAATCGGCCAACCGATCAACCGGCCGTGCCTCGCGCGACGGCGGCACGGACGATTAAGGTTAGCGCCCTCTATTCATCTTACCCGCAATGTTGATCTCGGCCGCCACTGTTCCGCAACCGAAATCACTTACAATTTGAGTGTATTCGGAATGCGTGACGGGAACCGATGAAAAACGAAACAGTGGCTGTCCATGGCGGCTACGAGACCGACCCGACGACCAAGGCTGTCGCGGTACCGATCTACCAGACCGTGGCCTATGAATTCGACAGCGCCGACCACGGCGCCGCCTTGTTCGACCTCGAAGTCGAAGGCTTCCGCTATTCGCGCATCGCCAATCCGACGACCGCGGTGCTCGAGCGCCGGGTCGCGGCGCTCGAAGGCGGCGTCGACGCGCTTTGTGTCGCGACCGGGCAGGCAGCGCTGAACTACGCGATCCTCAATCTTTCGGCGATGGGCAGCAACATCGTCTCGGTGCCGCAGCTTTACGGCACCACCTACACGCTGTTCGCCCACATGCTGCCGAGTCAGGGCATCAAGGTCCGCTTTGCCGAGTCCGACAGCCCCGCGGCGATCGACAAGCTGATCGACGCCGACACCCGCGCCGTGTTCTGCGAAAGTGTCGGTAATCCGGCCGGCAATGTCTGCGACATCGAGGCCCTGGCGAAAGTCGCGCACCGCCACGGCATCCCGCTTGTCGTCGACAACACGGTGGCGACGCCGATCCTGCTGAAACCCATCGAATACGGCGCCGACATTGTCGTACACTCGCTGACAAAGTTCATGGGCGGCCACGGCACGACGCTGGGCGGCGCCATCGTCGATTCCGGCCGTTTCCCGTGGCGTGAGCACGCCAAGCGCTTCCCTATGTTCAACGAGCGCGATGCGTCCTATCACGGCCTCATCTACACCGAGCACTTCGGCGCCCGCGCCTACATCGCGCGCTGCCGCAGCGTCTATCAGCGCACTACCGGCGCGGTGCTTTCGCCGCTGTCGGCATTTCTCCTGCTGCAAGGCATCGAGACCGTGGCGCTGCGCGTCGAGCGCCACGTCGAGAACGCGCGCCGCGTCGCCGAATTCTTGCGCGGCGATCCGCGCGTCGCCTGGGTCAATTACGCCGGCTTTGCCGACAATCCCTATCACGCGCTGGCGCTGAAATATCTCGGCGGCCGCGCCTGCTCGCTGCTCACCTTCGGCGTGGTCGGCGGCCTTGAACCGGCGAAAAATTTCTACGACGCGCTGAAGCTCGTCAAACGCCTGGTGAATATGGGCGACGCCAAGTCGCTCGCCTGCCATCCGGCGTCGACGACGCACCGGCAGATGTCGGCCGCCGAGCAGGAGAAGGCCGGCGTCAAGCCTGAGATGATCCGGCTTTCGGTCGGCATCGAGCATAGCGACGACATCGTCGGCGATCTCGACCAGGCGCTCGCCGCGGCGCGCGCCGGACGCCCGCCGCTCATGGCGGCCGAGTAGGCGAGGGACCGGCCATGCCGCTGCTGCCCGATATTTCGGACCGGTCGCCCGCGGAAAACGAGTTCCGCTCGGCCAATTGCGTCACCGTCGGGCTGATCAACAACATGCCGGACGCCGCGGTGGAATCGACCGAGCGGCAGTTCATGGATCTGATTCGCGCCGCCTCGAGCAAGACCATCGTGCGGCTCTTGCTGTTCTCGATGCCGGAGATTCCGCGCGCCGAGACCGTGCGGCAGGAGCTAGTAGGCCGCTACCGCGACATCGCCGCGCTGTGGGATGCCCAGCTCGACGGCTTGATCGTCACCGGCACCGAGCCGCGCATGCGCAACCTCAAGCACGAGCCGTACTGGCCGACGCTGGCCCAGGTGGTCGATTGGGCGCGCGAGCACACCGCGTCCACCATCTGGTCGTGCCTTGCCGCCCATGCCGCGGTCCTTCACGTCGACGGCGTCGAGCGCCGGCCGCTCGCCGGCAAACTGTTCGGCGTGTTCGATTGCGCGCCGGCGGCGTCGCATCCGATGACCGCCGACGTGACCGCGGACTTGCGCGTGCCTCATTCGCGCTACAACGACCTGCCCGAAGAGGCACTGGCCGATTGCGGCTATCGCATCCTGACCCGCTCGCCCACCGCCGGCGTCGACATGTTCGCGCGCCAGGACAAGAGCTTTCACCTCTTCCTGCAGGGCCATCCGGAGTACGAGGGAAAAACGCTGCTGCGCGAATACCGCCGCGACGTCGGCCGCTATCTGCGCCGCGAGCGCGAGGATTATCCGGCGATGCCGCTCGACTATTTCACAGGCGAAGCGGTGGCGATCGCGGCGGCGTTTCGCGAGCGCGCCCTGGTCGACCGCCGCGAGCATCTGATCGCGAGCTTCCCCATGGGCGATCTCGAAGCCGGCCTCGACAATCCGTGGCGCGCCTGCGCCGTCGGAATTTACCAGAAATGGCTGGAATATTTGAGCGGCCGCAAGGCCGACCGGCGGCCGCTGACGACGCCGCTGCGCCGGGCCTGGCGCGACTGGCCGGCGGCCGTCGCGCAGCCGGCGGATGCCTGATTGCGCTAACGCGGCCGCCTTCAACACCGCTGCGGCTTATCGCAACGTCGCCGTGCGAACAGTTGCGGCGTTTACGCTTTGTTTGCGCCTGTGACGGCTTAATGACCAGGAGATCTCCCAGGAGGAGCCCGTGTCCAAGCCTGTCGTTTTCGCCTTTCCCGCCGACGTCGAACTGAAACCCGCGCCGATTACTCCGCATTGGATCATCGAGGGGCAGCCGGAGGCGCGGGCGGCGACGCTGGCGATCACCGCCGACGGCACCTCGTCGGTCATGGCCTGGGCGTGCAGCGCCGGCCGCTTCACCTGGAACTACGCGTTCGACGAGACCCTGCACATCATCTCGGGCGAAGCCTTCGTCACCGATGAAAAGGGCGAAGTCCGCAGGATCGGAGCGGGCGACATGGTGTTCTTCCCCGCTGGCAGCCGCAGCAACTGGTACATCCCGCACGAGATCAGGAAGATCGCGTTCTGCCGGCAGCAGATGCCCAAGGCGCTCGGCTTTGCGCTAAAGAGCTTCTACAAGCTGATCGACCTGATGACCGGCTTCTCCGACATGGAGGCCGATCGGCAGCAACCGTTGCCGCAGCCGCAAGCGCAGCCGGTGCTCCGCCCCGGACGCATCAGCGCCGCTTAAGGTTTTCGCCATCCGTGCTAACGTCGGGTTTGCCGCAAATGACGCGGCGGGCGCAATCGTGCGCCGGCGCGTCGCGTGGATGGAGTGGTCATGCCGAAAGTCGGAGGCGTCCTGCATTTCACGATCCCGGTGAAAGATCTCGATCGCGCGGAAAAATTCTATGGTGAACTGCTCGGCTTCACCAAGGTCGCCCGCACCGAGCGCATCGTCTTCATGCGCGCCGGCGACGACTTCTTCAATCTGACGTTCTCCGAAAATCCGATTACTCAGAACGCCGCCGGCCGCCACGAGATTCATTCGGCCTTCAAGGTGACGTCTCAGGTCTACGACGACGCGCTGCAGAGCCTGCCCAAGAAGGGCGTGGAGATCTTCAAGCAGGAGGATCGGCGCGAAGGTGTGTTCGTCGGCCGCAGCGCCTATATCCGCGATCCCGACGGCAACGTTATCGAGTTCATCGATCTGAAACGCGCGCCTGCGACGCGGGCCTGACGCGAAGCAGTCCGAAAAGCGGGGAGGGAGTGCCCATGGCCAACGAGCCGATCCGTCGTGTCATCACCGGTCACGACGGCAACAACGTCGCCAAGGTCATCCTCGAAGGGCCCGCGACCAACACCAAGCGGCCGCGCGAAGGCGTCGCCTCCACCTTGATGTGGTGCAGCGACGAGATGCCGACCGATATCGCCATCGGCGCCGACGCCGAAGACATGGGCGCGCGCATGCTCGGCACCGCGCCGCCGGAGAACGGCTCGCGCTTCATCGTCATGGAATTCGCGCCGGGCATCGCCTCGGAAATGCACCGCACCGAGACCATCGATTACATCGTGATGCTGTCCGGCGAGATCGAGATGGACATGGACGATTCCACCGTTAAGCTCCGCGCCGGCGACATCATGGTCCAGCGCGGCACCAACCACGCCTGGGTCAACCGCAGCAAGGCGCCGGCGCGGCTCGCCATCGTGCTGCTTGACGCCAAGCCCCTCGGCATCGGCCACCCGCGCCTGCGCGGCGATCAGGTGCGGTGAAATCGGCGCTCCGCCTCTTTTGCGGTGTGGCCAAGGCGAATGAATTCATCGGCAAAATTCCGCTAAATTTGCCGCGTTGCGCGCCCAAATTGTAAAGAGGCGTCGCCTAACGTCCGCGGCCGTGCGCTGGCGACCATTGCAAACTCCCGCAGCCGAGCGCACTGCCAAACAGAGAGGATGCAACGATGACTTGCCATGCGAAACTGATTCTGTCCGCGCTCGGCGTTGCGCTACTGGCGACGCCGGCCTCTGCGGCGCCGCAATCGGCGCAGTTCTACGGCCCGGCGGCTGCCAACTATGTTGTGGTTGATGGCGTCGTGATCGGCGCCGATCCCGACCTGCAGATCCGCAGTCAGCTGCTGCGCGAGTGGGGCTCGCTCCGCGGCGAATAAGCCCCGTTCTGCGGCTTCAAGCTCATTCGGAGAGCTCCGGATTTTGGTCCGGAGCTCTCTTGCTTTTCGCGCCGGCATTCGCGCCGAGCGTTATTCGATCACCGCATTGGCGTTGGCGCGAACTTCGGCGGGGATCGTCAGTCCGAGCGTCTTGGCAGTCGCCAGATTGATGGCGAGATCGTAGTCGTTCGGCTGCGTGACCGGGATGTCGCCAGGCTTGGTGCCGTGGAGAATCTTGTCGACCAGCTCCGCAGCGTGGCGGAACTGCGCCGGGATGCTCGGCGCGCAGGACATCAGCCCGCCGGCCTGCACGTAGTCGCGGCTGCCAAACATGGTCGGCAGCCGCGCCGACAGCGCCTGCGCGATGATGCGCGTGCGGTTCGTGGCGAACATGACGCTGCCCGGGATGCACAAGGCGTCGGCTTGCGGCTTCACCTTGGCGAAGGCCGAACCGATATCCTGCGGGTTACGGGCGCCGAACGCGGTGACTTCCATGCCGAGCTTGCGCGCTGTCGCCTGGAGATCGCCCGCTTCCAGCGTGCTGGTGTAGTTGCTGGCGTCAAAGATCACGCCCAAGCGGTGCAGTTGCGGCACCACTTTGAGCAAAAGCGCAAGCTGGTTGCTCGAAATGCCGACGGCCTGGATCGCTACGCCGGTGACGTTGCCGCCCGGGTGCTCGAGGCTCGTAACCAACTTGTTGCCGATCGGATCGGCCACCGCGGCAAACACGATCGGGATATCCGACGTTAGTTTTTTCAGGACGGCCGCCTCGCCGGCGGTGACGATGACGTCGGGTTTCAGCCCGACCAGCTCGGTTGCCATCGCGACGGTGCGGTCGGGTAGCCCTTCGTTCCAGCGATAGGCGATGCTGACGGTCTTATTCTCGGTCCAGCCAAGCTCGCCAAGTCGTTTGACGAACGCGTCGGTCCATGGCCGCCAGGTCGCGGCATCCGCGCCCATGAAGCCGACGATCGGAAGCTTTCCCGGCTGCGCGCCGGCGGCGAACGGCCAGGCGACAACCGAGCCGCCGAGCAGTGATATGAAATCGCGCCGTCGCATCGATGCCCCCAAAGCCCAATTCGTGCCATGGTAGCCGGTCAGCCGGTCCCACGGGAAGCCGGCAGGGGAGCGCACGCTCGGCTATTTCTGCACGAAGAAGAAATCCTCGCGGCCTGGCAATGAGCCGTAGGTGTAGGGCTCCTGCCGGCCGGCGGTGGCTTCGTACACGTCGTCGCGCACCAGCCGGAACAGCTTGTTGATCTCGACGTTCGGCGTCGCGATCCGCTGCACGAGCGCGACCGCGAACGGGCTGTTGTTGCCCTGGCCGTCGAGCGCGGTCTGGCCGTGCTTGGCGGCATAGACCACGAGGGTGGCGCCGGACACTTTGATCGCGCCGAGCCCGCCGTGGTCCGAACCGACCGCGGCCGGTGCGCCGCGTGCAGCCGGGCCTGTCGCTACGCCCACCTCCAGCGACGACGTGCGCCGCATCTGCGCCAGGAACGGGTTGGTGCGGCAGGCGTCGATCAGGATCAGCTTGAGTTTTTTGGCGCCTTCGACCGACGTCATCACCTGGTCGAGCGCCACGGTCTCGGGCTGTACGTCGCGGTCCAGCGCGAGCTTGGCGTCGACCGGAATGAGATAATTGGTCCCGAACACCTCCATGCCGTGGCCCGAATAATAGACCACGGCCCAATCGGCTCTCTCGGCATCGCTCGCGAAGGCGCGCAGCGCACTGATCATCTTGTCGCGTGTTCCGTCTTCGATCAGCGTCACGGCGTCGAAGCCGACGGCTCGCAGCGACGCGGCGACGACCTCGGCGTCGTGCTCCGGATTGGTCAGGACGCGGGCGTTGCGGTAGGCGGCATTGCCGATGACGAGCGCGATGCGGCGGCCTTGCGCCGTCGCCGCCGCAACCGGCGCCGGAACGGTCACCGGCGGGGTCGGAATGGAGTCGGGGGAGGTGACGCGCGTCGGCGCCGCCGGGATGACTGGCTGCGGCGCCCCGGACTCGAAGGCCGCAAGCCGGGCGCGAGCGGTCGCAAGACTCGATGCCGCGACATCGCCCCTGAACTCGGTGCGCGCATTCAGCGCCTTGATGTATTCGGCCTTGGCGCGCGCGAGGTCACCCTGCTTCTCGAAGGTCAGGCCGCGGCCCACATAGGCGGGGATGTAGTTTGGCGACACCCGCAGCGCTTGGTCGTAGTCGGCGATCGCAAGGCTGAATTCGCCGCGGTAGCGGTGGGTGTCGCCGCGGGTGAGGAACGGCAGCGGGCTTTGCGAGTCCAGGCGGATCGCCGCGTCCTGGTCGGCCAGCGCCCGATCGAGGTCGCCCTTCATGCGCCAGATTTCGCCGCGGGTCGAATAGACCACGACGTTCTTCGGGTCGCGCCGCAAGGCCTCGTTGGTATCCTCCAGCGCCCGGTCGAACTCGCCTTTGTCGCGCCAAACGATGGCGCGGTTGTTGTAGGGCGCAGCCAAGGTCGGATCGAGCCGGATCACCTCGGTGAAATCGGCGATGGCGCGATCGAGGTCGCCCTTATCATGAAACGCGGCGGCGCGGCCGTTATAGGGAAAGGAAAAATTCGGATCGAGGCGGATCGCCTCGTTGAAGTCGGCAATGGCAAGGTCGAGTTCGCCCTTGTGACGCCAGGCGTTGCCGCGGCTGTTGTAGGACCTGGCGTGGCTGGAGTCCGCCTCCAGCGCTTTGTTGAATTCGACGATGGCGTCGTCGAGCTTGTCTTGCAGCAAGAGCCCGAGGCCACGATGATAATGGCCGAACACTTGCAGGTCTTTCGGCAGATTTCCGCCCGCCAGGATGCGCGTGCAGGTGGCGACCTTGAGCGACGGATTGGTCTGCTGCTCGCAATCGCTCTTGTCCTTGTCGGTCAGCGCCGCCGCGGGCGCGATGAACAGAAGGAGGGCCGACGTGGCGATGATTTTTTGCAAGGACATTCGCCGATGCTCACGCGCGCAGGCTGATTTCGCAGACGAGCCCCTCGGCACGCCAGTCAAAGCGCGTTTTCCCTTTGAGCTGGACCATCAGCTGTTCGATCACGCGCCGGCCAAAGCCCCGGCGGGTCGGTTCCTGCACCGGCGGACCGCCGGTTTCCGTCCAGCGCAGCTGCAGCTGCCCGTCGGCTTCGTGCGACCAGCGCAAATCGACTTGGCCGCCAGCCGTGGATAAGGCGCCGTACTTGGCCGCGTTGGTCGCCAATTCGTGCAGCGCGACCGCGATGGCCTGGGCGGCATCGGGCTCGAGCAGCACTTGCGGGCCGTCCATCGCCAGGCGTCTGCCGCCGGTCTCCGAATAAGGCTCGAGCTCCCGCGCCGCGATGGCCGACAGCTCGGCGCCGATCCAGCGGCTCTCGACAAACAGCGAGGTGACGTTCGCGAGCGCCCGGATGCGTCCTTCGATGGCCTCCTTGAAGCTTTCCACGGTGCCGGCCTTGGAAAGATTGACGGCCGCTTGCACGTTCGCGAGCAGGTTCTTGCTGCGGTGCTCGGCTTCCCGCGCCAGCGTCGCGATGTGATCCCGGTTGCGCTTCTGCTCGGTGATGTCGCGCGCGATCTTCGAGGCGCCGACGATCTTGCCCTCGGCGTTCTTGACCGGAGAGACGGTCAGCGAAACGACGATCAAGCTGCCGTGCTTGCGCTGGCGCACGGTCTCGAAGTGCTCAATGCGCTCGCCGCGCCGGATGCGCGTCAGTATCGTGCGCTCTTCGTCATGACGGTCCTGGGGGATCACGATGGTGATGGGCCGGCCGACGGCCTCCTCGGCGGTGTAGCCGAAGACGCGCTCGGCGCCCCTGTTCCAGCTCGTGATCACGCCGTCGAGGCTCTTTGAGACGATGGCGTCGTCGCTCGACTCGACGATGGAGGCGAGCCAGCGCAAGCGCTGTTCGCTCTCAACGAGCTCGGCCGCGACCCGCTTGCGGTCGGTGATGTCGATGCCGGTGGGATTGAGGAACGCGACTTTGCCCGACCGGTCCCGGATCGGATGCATGGCAAAATCGACCACGCGCTCGCTGCCGTCGGCGAGCCAATAGCGAAGCTCCTCGCGGAAAACTTGGCTTGCGGCGGCTTGCGCGGTGGCATGGCGGATCCTCGCCTGCATTGCTTCCGAGCCACGCCACCACGGCGTTTCCCAGAACGGGCGGTCGAGGACCTGCTCTCGCGTATAGCCGCACCACTGAAGCGACAGGTTGTTGGCTTCGCGCAGGTAGCCCTGCAGGTCCGTGATGCCGGCAAAAATGCCGGACTGGTTGAACACAGCCCGGTAGATGGCGGCGGCGGTGACGTCGCGGTTGACTTCGAGCACGGCGTCGTCGCCGACCAGCTGCATCCGGCTGTCGACGATGACCTCGCGGCCATCCTTGCAGACATGACGCAATTCGCCGGACCAATAACGGTCTTTCCGCAGCAGCGAGCGAAGCTCGGCGAGCTCGACCGGCCATCGTGTTTGCAGCAGCGTGTGGCTGCTGCGGCCGATCGCTTCGTCGGCCGAGAATCCGTAGAGCCGTTCGGCGCCGGTGTTCCAGAACTCGACCACTCCGTCGAGCTGCCACACAAACATCGGCTCGTACGACAGCGTCAAGAGGCTCGCCAAACGCTCCACACGCTCGGAATCTGCGCCGATTCCGGGCGACTCGTGTTCGGCAGGTAACTCGACCTCACGCTGCACGGCGGTCCTCAGCCGCCATGCCTTAAGCCCTTAAACCGATGGTGGCGGCGCCGGCAGGTTACCACGTCCGGAACGCCGGCGCGCCCGTCACTGCCTGCCACGGGCCGCGCCGCCGGGCCTGGCCTTGTATCTCACCGCGCTGGCGATCTCCGAGCGCGTCAGCCCGATATCCCGCAGCAGGCGATCGCTCATCGCACTTAATTGCGCAATCGCCCGCTGTTCGGTTTGCCGCATCCGGTAGGCCGCGAGCCAGCGCCGGATGAGGAGCAGCGGTGCGTCGAGCCGGATTGGCCTTTGCGGTAACGTCTTCGTCATTGCAGCCATTCTCATGATCGTCGCCTTTTTTCGAGTTGGTCCGTGGCTTTCGCGGACGGACCGATCGCGCCCGTGCTTCGAGCGCCTGCATGAGCGGCAGATATAGGGGGTGTCCGGCGCGGCCCATGACGCAGGCACCGGATTTCCTGCTCGAAACGCCGAAAGTCCGGTCGGTCGGCTTAAAATCGCGCTAGATCGCGCCCGTTCGCCATTGGCCCGGCGACCGGCCGACGAATTTCTTGAACGCCCGGCTGAACGCGGCCTCCGACTCGTAGCCGACGTCGTGGGCGACGGTGGCGATCTTGACGTTGGGGTCGGCGAGGCGCTGGGCGGCGATCTGCATGCGCCATTGCGTCAGGTATTGGATCGGCGGACAGCCGACGATCTGGGTAAAGCGGTCCGCGAGCGCCGAGCGTGACGCGGCCGCTTCCGAGGCGAGCGCCTCCAGCGTCCAGCCGTGCGCCGGCCGCGCGTGCAGCAGCGTCAGCGCGCGGCCGACCAAGGGATCGCGCAAGCCGGCGAGCCAACCGGTGTTGTCGTTCGCAAGCTGATCCATGTGCAGGCGGATCACTTCGACGAACATCAGCTCCGACAACCGGTTGAGAACGCTCTGGCTGCCGGCGCGTTTGTTGCCGGTTTCGGCGGTGGCGAAGCGGATGAACTGGTCGAGCAGGCTGACCGAGCCCGGCGACCCATCGCGGCTGAACCGCATGAAACGCGGCAGCGCGTCGAGCAGCGGATTGAACGGCCGCGTGTCGCAGCTGAAGAAGCCGCAGATGATGCGGGTGTCGCCCGGGCCGTCGCCGCCGGTTTGGATCGAAAACGGCAGCGCGTTGGGATCATTGGGCCGCCGGTGCGCCGCCAAATTCGGCTCGGCGCGCATGCCTGGCGCGCTCGACACGACGTGGGCGTCGCCCTGCGGAATCACGGCGATGTCGCCCTCGTTGAGCTTCACCGGCTCGAAACCGATGTCGCCGAGGAGCGAAATCCAGCACGAGCCGCGGGTGACGACGTGATACTCGATCACGTGTTGGGCGCCGGGCGTGACGTCGCCCGCGATCTGCGCCGCCGGTGGTGCTTCCGCGACCCACGGCGATTTGGCGGTGACGTCGAAGAACACCGACCCCGACAGGTGCACAGCCGAGAGGACGTCCGACAACGCGTCGGTGCTCATCGTCGCGATCCTTCGCGGAACGTTGTGTCGCCCGTGACAACGCCCTTGATGCGCAAAAGCCCGCGCTCGGGGACGGCCGGGCAGGAACGATAGCGCCTTTGGACGGGCGAGCAAAAGGTCCGGCAGCGCGGTCATTCAGCGCAGCCGGCGGCCGGGCTAACTATCGCGCCAAGGTCGCACGCAAAGTGCGCTTCGATGCATCGCTCCGGCGATGCGTCGCAACTTCAAACGCCGAGGAGAACCGTCATGACCACGGTCATCGAATGCCGCACACCCGTCGTTGCCAAGAAGCCCGCCGCGGATTTGCGGGCCGTCAAGACCAAACAACAGGCGGCCTGGTCGTCCGGCGACTACGCCATCATCGGCAGGACGTTACAGATCGTCGGCGAGCAATTGGCAGAGGCCATGGACCTGCGCGCTGGCGCGAGCGTGCTCGATGTCGCCGCCGGCAACGGCAACGCCACGCTGGCCGCGGCGCGCCGCTGGTGCGAGGTCACCTCCACCGACTACGTCGAGTCCTTGCTCGCGCAGGGGCGCAAGCGTGCCGAAGCGGAAGGCTTTCAAATCAAATTCCAGGCGGCCGACGCCGAGGATCTGCCGTTCGCCGACGCCTCCTTCGACGGTGTGGTTTCCACCTACGGCGTGATGTTCTGCCCCGATCAGGATCGCGCCGCCGCCGAGCTCATCCGCGTGTGCAAGTCCGGCGGTAAGATCGGGCTTGCCAACTGGACGCCCGATGGCTTCATCGGCCAAATGTTCAAGACCATCGGAAAGTACCTGCCGCCGCCGGCCGGCGTCGGGTCGCCGCTGCTCTGGGGCACGCACGACTGGCTGCAAGCGACATTTGGTGATGCGGCATCGGCGATTGCGGCAACGCCGCGTCATTTTGGCTTCCGCTATCGTTCGCCGCAGCACTTCCTCGACGTGTTCCGCACCTACTACGGCCCGATGCTCAAGGCGTTCGAGGCGCTGGAGGAGACCGGCGGCAAGGCGCTCGCCCGCGACATCGTCGATCTGGTCGGGCGCTGCAACACTTCAGGCGACCGCACCGTGGTCGCGCCGAGCGAATATCTCGAAGTCGTCATCACCAAACGCTGACGGGGCGCGCAAAACGTGCCGGCGCGTTGCATCATCACAACGCGATGTCGCGCTCCATGGTGACGCGCACCGGCGCAAACGCCGCGGCCAGCGCCGCGAGCTGGGCGCGATCGACGAAGGCGGGGACGACGGTCCGCGCCTTGATGGCCTGGGTGAGCGCAACCGTATCGGCGAGACGTGGGTGCACGTTCCAGCGCATGGTCTGAGCGCGCCCGCTTTTGACGAGATGATCTGCCGGCGTGGTCGGATTGACATAGCCGGTGAACAGGATTGCGGGTTTCGGCTTGTCCTGCCAGTCGCGAAACAGCTGCGTGGTGGCGCCCGAGGTGCCGTCGGCCGAGCCCGCGAGCACGATGCCGCGCGCGCCGTCGATCGGCCGCACGATGCTCAGCAGTCGCTTCAAGTCGTCGCCGACGTTCGGCTGCAACGAAGCGCGATCGTCCTCGCACAGATGGCGCAGCGCGTTACCCATGGCATCGTCGACGAAAATATCGCTGCGGCCGTGGCGCAGAAATTCGAGCGCGATCTCCGGGCCGCGGCCGTTGGCGGGAACGGGAAGCAACAGCGGGCCGCGTGCGGCAAAGCCCGCGAGCTTGTCCCAGCAGGCGGCGAGCGGCGCGGCGTAGCTGCCGTATGAGCAATCCATCAGCGCGATACCGGTCGGCGTCGCCGGCGCATCGTAGGCATAGAGGATCGACTCGGCGCAGATATCGCCGGTGTAGAGCAAGCCGTCGCCGCTGCTAAAGCGCAGCCAGATGCCGCCCGGCGCATGGCCGTTACGGCCGGTCTCGACCGCGATGCCGAGTACCTCGGCGCGGCCGTGCACCGGCAGCGGTTTCTTCACAATACCCTTCGGCAAGGTGCGCAAGACGGCATCGGTGCCATAGACTGGCGGGTTGCCGAGCCTGGGCAGCAGCGACAGCCCGCCGACATGGTCGCGATGGCCGTGGCTCAGCACCAGCGCGTCGACCCTCCCGATATCGTCGACGTGGGGCATGAGACCGGGCGGCGGACCTTCGCCGAGGTCGAGGATGAGGCGCTTGCCCGCGGCCTCCAGCAGGAAGCAGGCCGGCCCCTTGGTGCCGACGCCGGAAATCAACCGCAACGAGGCCGCGCTCTGGGTCATGGTCCTGCAATCCGCCTTGGTGGCTCAGACTTGGCGCTCAGACTTGGCGCTCAGAAATGGCCCGTGGGCTGCGACATTGACAAGCCCCGAAGCCGTCCTTTAAGCAACGCGCCAACTCAAGGATAATCCCATGAAAGTGCGCAACTCATTGAAATCGCTTCGCGGCCGCCATCGCGACAACCGCATCGTGCGGCGCAAGGGCCGCGTCTACGTCATCAACAAGACCCAGCGCCGGTTCAAGGCTCGCCAGGGCTGAGGCTTGAGAGGCCGTCCGCCGGGCCTGCCCAATTGCGCCGCATTGTGCGGCCAAATTGGCGTCTGTTCGCGCTTGTTGCCACGGGCCAAGCGAATAGATTAGGGCCATGCGGTCGCGATTCTCAAAGCTCGCTCTCGGTGCCGCGCTCGCGGTCGTCCTCGCCATGCCGGCCGGAGCGCAGGAAGCGGGCCGCGAATGGATTCATCCGCCGCGCAATCTGCCCAAGGGCGGCCACGGCCATGAGCGCGTCGATCTCAACACCTTGTTCGATGCGCTCAAGATCGCACCCGACGAGGCAAGCGCCAAGGCTATCGAGGAGCGTATCTGGGCGGCCTGGGCGGCGTCCGGCAGCGACACCTGCAACCTCTTGATGAGCCGGGTGAAGGCCGCGTCCGACGACAAGGACTTCGATCTCGCCATCAAGCTTCTCAACGCCGTGGTCGCGATCAACCCCGGCTATGTCGAAGCCTGGAACGAGCGCGCCACCATCTACTTCCTCAAGGACGACATCGCGCACGCGCTCGCCGACCTGCGCGAGGTGCTGACGCGCGAGCCGCGCCATTTCGGCGCGCTGGCGGGATTGGGCTTGATCCTGCAGGAGATCGGCGACGACCGCCACGCGCTCGAAGCCTACCGCCGCGCGCTTGCCATCGATCCGCATCTCGAGCACGTCGGCGAGGTGGTCAAGACCCTGACCGAGAAGGTCGAGGGGCGGGATATTTGATCCGCGCTATTCGTCTTCCGTCCCCGCCCCGACGAACGCAATCCGCATGAAATTCGTCGCGCCCGGCGTGCCGAGCGGTACGCCGGCGACGATGATGACGCGCTGGCCGGCTTTGGCGAAACCTTCCTTGAAGGCGAGCCGGCAGGCGCGCTCCACCATGTCGTCCTGATCGTGGGCATCCTCGGCGATCACGCAGTGGATGCCCCACACGACTGAAAGCTTTCTCCCCGCGGCCTCGATCGGCGACAGCGCGATGATCGGGCACTGCGGCCGCTCGCGCGATACGCGCAAGCCCGTCGAGCCCGACGAGGTCCAGCACACGATGGCCGAGAGGTCGAGCGTTTCGGCGACCTGCCGCGCCGCGGCCGCAATGGCGTCGGCGCCGGTCGCCTCGGGCTCGGTGTGCAGCACGTGCAGCGAGCCGAGATACATCGGGTCGCGCTCGACCTCCTCGGCGATGCGGTTCATGGTCGCCACCGCCTCGACCGGAAATTGCCCCGCCGCCGATTCCGCCGACAGCATCACCGCGTCGGCGCCGTCGAAGATCGCGGTGGCGACGTCGGAGACTTCGGCGCGGGTCGGCACCGGGCTTGCGATCATCGATTCCAGCATCTGCGTCGCGACCACCACCGGCTTGCCGGCGCGGCGGCAGGCGCGCGTCATTTCCTTCTGCACGCCGGGCACTTTCTCAAGCGGCATCTCCACGCCGAGATCGCCGCGCGCCACCATCAGCGCGTCGGCGAGATCGAGAATGTCGGCAAGCCGCGCCACGGCCTGCGGCTTCTCGATCTTGGCCATCACCGCGGCGCGGCCGCGGGTGATCTTCTTGGCCTCGGCGACGTCCTCGGGCCGCTGGATGAACGACAGCGCGATCCAGTCGATGCCGGTGTTGAGCGCCGCTTCGAGATCGGCAATGTCCTTCGGCGCCAGCGCGGCGAGCGGCACCACAGTCTCGGGCAGGCTGACGCCCTTGCGGTTCGACACTTTGCCGCCGACTTCGACGCGCGTCGTGATGCGGTCCGGCGCGACCTCGGTCGCAATGAGCCGCAGCTTGCCGTCGTCGATCAAGAGCGCATCGCCGCGCTTGATCGCGGCAAAGATCTCCGGATGCGGCAACTGCACCCGCGTCGCGTTGCCCGGCGCGGGGTCGGCGTCGAGCACGAAGGCCTGGCCCTTGTCGATCTCGGCGGTGCCGTCCTGGAACGTGCCGAGCCGCAGCTTCGGTCCTTGCAGGTCGACCAAAATGCCGATCGGCCGGTTGTAGTCGGCTTCGACGGCGCGGATCGTCGTCACCAGCGCGCGCAGCGCCTCGTGACTGGTGTGGCTCATATTGATGCGAAACACGTCGGCGCCGGCCTCGAACAGCCGCGCGATGACGGCGCGGTCCGAAGACGCAGGGCCAAGCGTTGCGACGATCTTGCTCCGCCGCTGCCGCCTCATGGCTTCTTTGGTCCGGGCGCAGACGGGGTCGCTGCGCCCGGGCCGGCAGGCGGGGCGGGCGGGATCGCGGCATTGCCGGGCGGCGGTGCCTTCGGCTGCTGCGGTTGCTCGGCGGACTCGGTGAGCTGCACGGTCCAGGCGCGCTGCTCGCCGGTATCGACCTCGAAGAAGCCGGTGCGGTCATAGCCGTGGGCGAGACAATCGCCGATGCCGCGGATCGTGAACTCCCGGTCGCGGGTGCACATGTAGGAATGTCCGGTCCATTCGCCGCCGCGGTCGTAGTCGATGGCATAGACGTAATAAAAACGCGCGACGAGATTGCCCTTGAGCACGGTCTCGCAGGTCCGCGCCGGCAGGTTCCACCAGCCTTCCGTGGTCCAGCCGTCGGAATCCTTGTAGCCGACCGCGACACCGACCCGGCTCGGTGTGTTGTTGCACAGCCGGAAGTCGGCCGCCGCCGGCTCGACTGAGGCTGCGACTCCAGCCGCCGTCACGACGGCCGCCGCGAGCGCACTCAGCGCGGGTCTCCGAAAGGTCGCATCCCTCATGGCGGCTTAAGAATCCGGCCTAGGCGGACGGCCTGTCAACGACAATGGTGCGGAAGTCGGTCACGTTCGTATACGTCGGTCCCGGTATGAACAAGTCGCCGATCGCGTTGAAAAACCCCGTGGAATCGTTGTCGGCGAGAAACGCGGCGGGATCGAGGCCGCCCGCCTTGGCCCGCGCCACCGTGGTTGGGTCGACAAAGGCGCCGGCCGGGTCGTCGGGCCGGCCGCTGCCGCCGTCGGTTCCGTCGGAATCGGCGGCTAGCGCCGAAATGCCTTGAGCGCCCGCAAGATGGATGGCGAGCGCCAGGCTGTATTCCTGGTTCGGCCCGCCGCGACCCTGGCCGCGCAAGGTCACGGTCAGTTCGCCGCCGGACAGGATCACCGTGGGACGGCCTTGCGCGCTCAATTGCCGCGCGAGCCGGGCGTGCTCGGCGGCGATGTCCCGGGCTTCGCCCTGTAGGCGGTCGCCGAGCACTACGCATTCGTAGCCGGCGGCCACGGCCTTAGCCTGCGCCGCCTTCAGCGCGTCGGCCGGCCGGGCCACGATGCGGTAGGTCAAACGCGCGAAGGCTCGATCGCCGGGCTTCGGCGTCTCGTTGGCCGGATTGTCGAGGGCCTGCGCCACGGCGGCCGGCAGTTCGAGCCGGAAGCGCCGGGCGATGGCGCGGGCATCTTCGAGCGTCGTCGGGTCCGGCACGGTGGGTCCGGAGCCGATGACGGTCGGGTCGTCGCCCGGCACGTCGGAGATCGCCAGCGTCGCCAGTGGGGCCGGATAAGCGAGGCGGGCGAGCCGGCCACCCTTGATGCGGGAGAGGTGCTTGCGCAGCGTGTTCATGTCGCCGATGGCGGCGCCGCTGCGCAGCAGCGCCCGCGTCACCGCCTGTTTTTCGGCAAGCGTGATACCGGCTGCCGGCGCGATCCAGTTGGCCGAGGCACCGCCCGAGAGCAGCACCAGGACGAGGTCGTCTGCGCCGGCCGCTTGCGCGAGCGCCAGCGCCTGCTCGGTGCCGTTGAGGCCCGCTTCGTCCGGCACCGGGTGGCCGGCCTCGACCATCGCGATATGCCGCGTCGGCCGGCCGTAGCCGTGGCGGGTGACGGCGATACCGGACAGCCGCTCGGGCGGCAAGCGAGCGAGATAATGTGCCTCCGCCGCCTCGGTCATGGAACCCGCGGCCTTGCCGGCGGCGAGCACGATAAGCCGGCCGCGCGCCGGCGGCTCCGGCAGGTTTGGCGGCAGGCACTGCGACGGGTGCGCCGCGGCGACCGCGGTGCGGAACAGCGCCTCCAGGAGCTCACGCGGTGCGGCAGGCGTCGTCATGGTCATCGGCATCGGTGTCTGGAAAGCCGCGGTTGCGGCCTTTATCTTTGTCATAGTTAGAACGCGGAGGAGATCATGGCTACCGACGATAAGACCCGGGTCGAGCTCGAGGCCGCCGTCTACCGCCGGCTGGTCGAGCATCTTCGCAGCCGCACCGACGTGCAGAACATCGACATGATGAATCTCGCCGGCTTCTGCCGGAACTGCCTGTCCAATTGGATGAAGGACGCGGCCGACGCCAAGGGCGTGCCAATGAGCAAGGACCAAAGCCGCGAGATCGTCTACGGCATGCCGTTCGACCAATGGCGGGCGAAGTACCAGAAGGAAGCCACGCCCGAGCAGAAGGCGGCATTCGAAAAAGCAAGCCAAAAGCACTGAGGCTTTGGCTTTTACGCCTTCACCCTGTGCAGAACGTGGATGAGCGGCTTCGCGCCTTGATCGCGGCGGGCCGTCGGTCGAAATCTCTGGCAACGCAAATGCCAGGAGTGCTCGATGGCCACCGCTGCCGCCGCCAAGGACGAACAAACCGCCCACCGCTTCGCCAAGGATCAGCTCAAGGCGTTCGTCGAGCGCGTCGAGCGGCTCGAGGAAGAGAAGAAGGCGATCGCCGACGACATCCGCGATGTCTATGCCGAGGCCAAGGGCAACGGCTTCGACATCAAGACGCTGCGCGTCGTGGTGCGGTTGCGCAAGCAGGATGCCGACGAGCGCAAGGAGCATGAGGCCATTCTCGAGACCTACATGCACGCGCTCGGGATGATTTGATCGAAAGCTACTGCAACGCCGCGGTGCGCGCTGTCGGATAGGTGACCGTCGGCAGGAACACGATCGCGCTGCCGCTGAAGCGATCGTGCGTCAACTCAACGCTCGGATCGGACGTGAACGTGATCATCACCGAACTTGCCGGTTTCATCATCAAGGCCGTGAGCGTCGTGAGATCCTTGGTGCCGAGCACGAGCGTGGTGAGGAAGTGATGCACGTTCGGCGAGACGATCAGGGCGCGTAGCCACGGATTGTCGAGCCGCTCGCTCGCCTTGACCGCGATCGCTGCCAGTTGGATGGCGCGCTGGAACGAGGTTTTCGGCTGATCGTTGACGCCCTTCTGCGCCACCGTGGTGGCGCTCTGGCTCATGACCGCGCTCGCCGCGGCGTCGGTCGCCGCCGCAGGCGACGGCGGCGCGGCATAGCCGAGCGCCAGCGCCGGCGGCACGCGGTCCGTGGCCGCGCCCGGCGGCAGGCTGACCGAAGCGGTGGTGTTGGGATCGGCGCTGGCGACTTCGATGCGCGGGCGGAGCGCCGTCTGCAGTGTCGCGGCACCAGGGTCGGGCTGGCCCTGCCAGTAGCCGCGCGATGTGATGACGTCGGCGGCGTCGGTGGCAGCGCCCGCTGCGACGCGCTGCGCCGTGTCATTCTGCGGCGCGGCGGTGGGAGCGGCGGCAGTGCGCGCGGCCGGAGCGGCGGCGCCATGGATCAACTCGGTCTCCGCGGCGGCCACTTTGGTCGCGGCGGCCTTGACCTTCTCGGCGGCGGCAACGGCAACCGCCTTCACTTTTGTTCGGGCTTTCTCGGCGATGGTCGGCGCCGGTGCCGCAGCCGCGTCGGCCTCTTCGTCATCGTCGGAGTTCTTTTTGAAGCCGAACAGCTTGGCGAACGGATTGCGGGGCGAAGGCTCGTCGCTCGCCACCTCGGTTTCGACACTGCCGACGTCGATGCCGGCTGCGCGCGCCGTGGCGACCGAGTTCGCCGACGGCGCGGCCCCGTGCTTTTGGATATCGGCAAGGGCGAGCGCATAGCCGGCCATCGGCTTGCCGTCGCTTGGAATCTGCACGGTGCGGCCGTCGGGGAAGACGCGCGCGAGTTCTTGCCGCGTCATGCGCGGCCACATCCGCACGCTGCCGGTATCCATGTGGACGAACGGCGAGCCCGAGGTCGGATAGAAGCCGACGCCGCCGCGGGCGAGCCGGAGCCCGATCACCCGCAGTTCGGTCAGCGGCACGCCGGGCACGTAGAAGTCCATGGCGTGGCCGAGCATGTGCTGGGAGAAGCGCGCCACGCCGCTGCTGCGGTGGCGCAGCATGGCGTTGGTCTGCGGCGAGCGATAGCCGCACACCACCCAGATCGGCGCCTTGTTGCCGGCCTCGCGCTGCACCTCCCAGACGAGATCGATCAGGTGCGGATCCATCTTGGTGGATTCGTTGCGCCGCCAGTCGCGCAGAAACCAATTCAGCTTCTCGAGCGCGGCCTCGTCGTACTTGCCGTCGCGCTTGTAGGTGATGGTGATGTCTTCGTCGGTGTGAATGTGGTGCATCAAGACAGTGCGCGTCTCGCCCTCGGCGATCGCGTTTTGCAGACCTCTCGAGCCGGAAAGGAGCAGAACAACCGCGAGACCGCACGAAGCGGCGGCGCGCGCCGAAGCAAGCTCAGTCAGTCCCCGCGCCCTACCAAATGGCACTGGCGATCCCACCGTGACGCGTTGCGGCTCTACCCGCCGCAGCGGCACGCTGCGGCGGGTATGGCTAACGCAGTGTTAATGGGAAGGGTTAACGAAGTCTTTGCGTCGCCACCCCACCCCCGACGCCATTAGGGCTAACGTCGCAGTGTGGCAAAAAGTGGCCAATTATGCGGCCTGGGGGCAGCGCGCCCCGCCGTCTGAGCCCATTAGACCGCGGTGGTTAACGATCCGGCGGCTATTGGACTTCCGGTCCGTTAGCGCTGATAGGTGCTGTTGCGGGTCTCGCGGCGCTGTGGCGTCGCGGCATGGCCGCGGACCGGCGCCGGCGGCACGGTGTTGTACGAGCCGAACAGGTGCGAGAAGAAGCCGCTGCCGCCGTCGGCGCCGAACCGGCCGCCGCCGAACAGCGGCGTGCCGTCCGGGATCGACAACGCCTCGCGGCGGACGGCGTTTTCGTGCCGCTCGACCGGGACGTCGGCGACCTTGCGCTCGTCGCCCTTGAGGATCGCCAGGAGCTGCCGGTCGCGGCCGTACACGTCGTCGCGGAATTGCAGCTTGCCGTCATCGTCGACGAACGCGGTCTGGTAGGTCAGGTTGACCGGGATGTAGGTCGGCAGCTGGATGTCCTGCTCGCCGCCCTGGGCGATCATCTTGTTGATGCGCTCGATCGTGTAGCCGTCGTTCGGCCGCACCAGCGACAGCAGCACCTCGGCATATTTCGGCGGATCCTGCACCCGCATGCAGCCGTGGCTATAGGCGCGCTTGTCGTAGGCGAACAGATATTTGTCCGGCGTGTCGTGCTGGTAGACCAGGAACTTGTTTGGGAAGTTGAAGCGGATGCGACCGAGCGCGTTGTGGTCGCCGGGCGGCTGCCAGATGTGCACGGTGCCGTCGGGGTTCTTGCCGACCTTCAGCCCCATGCGGTCGAGCACGGTCGGATCGGACTGCAGCGCCGGCAGATATTCATGGTTCACGATCGACGGCGGCACGTTCCAGGTCGGATTGATGGTGATGTATTTCATCTCCGCCGACATGATCGGGGAGGGCATTTCCGGCTTGCCGTCGACGATCCGGGTGGTCCAGACCGGCTTGCCATCGTGCATGACGCGCAGCGTGAACGCGGCAAGATTGACGATGACGTAGGTGTTGCCGAGATCATGCGGCATCCAGCGCCAACGCTCCATGTTGGCGAGGATGGTGTCGATCGGCTTGTCGGGCTTGGGCCCGTTGATCGCGTCGATGGTCTGCGGCGTCAGCGTGCCGGTGACGCCGAGCTGATGGGCCTGCTGATACTTCTTCACGGCGTCGGCGAGCGCCTTGTCGTAGACGTTGCCGTCGCCGGCGACGCCGAGGCGTTCGCGCAGCAGCGGCACGCGGTCGTCGGCCGCGCCGATTTTCGGCGCCGCGCCCTTGGCGATCGGCGTCTTCTCGGCCTCGCTCCTGCCGGCGCGCAGCTCGGCGAGCTTGGCCTTGAGCGCGAGATAACCCGGGGTGCGCGGCTCGTAGGCGTCGAGCGCCACGGTCAGGTCCTTGGCCTCGACCATGGCGGCGAGCACGTCGGCCGGCTCCGGCGCCTTTTCGGTGTAGAGAATGTCGGGGCTGACCCGCGACCAGTGCACGCGGCCGACCGCGGCGTGGTGCGCGTAGGTGATGACGGTCATGTCGAGCTTGAGCTCGGCTTCGGCGAGCTCGGCTGGATCGCTCATCGCGGCGAAATTCGGCACCGGATAGTCGGCCGGATCGAGCCCGTCGCGGTCGACATGGCTCAGATAGGCGATCGCCGCCTTGGCACGGTCATTCAGCTTGCCGTCGGTCAGCCACAGCGGCGCGTAATCGCGGCCCGAATAGAACGCATCGATGATGGTGCGATCTTTCCTGTTGCCGACGATGCGGTCGAACTTGCCGCTCGAAAGATTATGCAATTGATCGACGATGGCCTGGTCGGCGGCGCTCAAGGTGGGAGCCGCCGGCTCAGCCGCGGGCGCACTTGCCGTCGCGGGAGCCGCAGGCGTGGGCGTTGCCGCGGTTGCGGGCGCAGCCGTCGCCGGCGGCGCCTCGGCCGGAGCTGGCGTCGCGACTGTTGCCGGCGCGGCGGCCGGTGGCGACGCTGGCGCGGGGGTCGCAATGGTCGCCGGTGCGGCCGGAGCGGGCACCGGCGCTTCGAGCTTTACGGCGGCCTCGCTCGGCTGCACCGGAGCGGGTGATGCGGCTGCCGGAGCAGGCGCGGGCGTGGCCGGTTTTTCGGCTGCAGCCGGGGCCGGCGGCGCGGCGTGGGGTGCCGCAGCCCCGATCGATCCCACCGTCGGCGGCAGGTCGGGCGAGTCGAGCGGCTGCGGATTTGCCACCACCGGTGCGGCCAGGTTTGCGCCCGCGGCGCCATCTTGCGCGGCGCGTGCCGATAGCGGTGCCGCGGCGGCCACAAGCGCAATGGCGGTCGAGGCTAGAAGTCGTTCGATGCGGACGCCCGGCATGGCAAATTCTCCCTCCGAGGCCGCGTCATGAACGCAAGCCCCCCAGCCGCGTGAAGATGATGATCTCACCTTGGCATTAGTGTGGTGCCAAATACCCGCGGCGCGGCCACCTTACGTGAGCCGCCCCTGATTGTCCTGTGCGCAACGCGTAAAATCGGGGGGTGCGATTGCGATTTTCGGCAGCTGTCGCTCTCATGCCACGGCGTCGCTATCCGTCTCATCGCGCTCGGTATTTAGGCCCAGCGCCTCGAGCTTGCGGTACAGCGTCGAGCGCCCGATCTTGAGCCGCCGCGCCACTTCCGACATCTGCCCACGGTAGTGCGTTATGGCGTAGCGGATGAGCTCGGCTTCGATGTCTTCCAGCGGCCGCACGTCGCCCGCGGCGTCGAGCAGCGCCAGCGCATCGGCCGAAGCAGCAACCGCCGTGGCGGCGCGGAGATGGCCGGCGAACGGCTCGGGCAGATCGAGCGGCTGATCGAAGTCGGGGGCGAGCGGCTGATGATCCGCGGCGTCGGCCCCGCCTGTGGTCGGCGCCGCGGCCGGCGAAGCGATCTGCGCCGAGATTTGCGGAAATTCCGCAAGCGCGATGGTGTCGCCGTCGGCCAGCACCACGGCGCGGAACAGCGCGTTCTCGAGCTGGCGGATATTGCCCGGCCATTGGAACGCCGCGAGCAGCTGCAGCGCCTCGGGAGAAATGGCGCGGATGCGCTTTCCTTCCTCGGCGGCAAAGCGCGCCAAAAAGTGCCGCGCCAGCGCCGGAATGTCGGCTGCGCGTTCGCGCAGCGGCGGCACGGTGATGGGAAAGACGTGCAGACGGTAGAACAGATCTTCGCGAAAGCGGCCGGCTTTGACGTCGGCGATCAGGTCGCGGTTGGTCGCCGACACGATGCGGACGTCGACTTTGACGGCTTTCCTGGCGCCGACCGGCTCGACCTCGCCCTCCTGGATGGCGCGCAGGAGCTTGACCTGTGCCGCCGCCGGCAGCTCGCCAACCTCATCGAGGAACAGGGTGCCGCCGGAGGCTTCGACGAACCTTCCGGTATGGCGCTCGGTGGCGCCCGTGAACGAGCCCTTCTCGTGGCCGAACAAAATCGACTCCACGAGGTTCTCCGGCATCGCGCCGCAGTTCACCGCGACGAACGGTTTGGCGCGCCGCTCGCTGCAGCCGTGGATGGCGCGGGCGATCAATTCCTTGCCGACGCCGGATTCGCCGGCGATCTGCACCGGAATGGTCGAGGCCGCGGCCTTCTCCGCCATGCGCAGCACCGCCTGCATGTTGGCGCTCTTGGTGATGATGTCGTCGAAGGAGAGCGTACCCGCGCGGCTGTGCTTGATGCGGTTGAGTTCGCCTTCGAGTGCTGATGTGTTGAGCGCGTTGCGGATCGAGACGGCCAAGCGCTCGGCGCCGACCGGCTTGACCACGAAATCGACGGCGCCGGCGCGCATCGCCGAGACCACATTGTCGATGCCGCCGTGGGCGGTCTGCACGATCACCGGCACATTGATCGCGGCCTGGCGGAGCCGCGCCAAAACACCGAGCCCGTCGAGGTTCGGCATCACGAGATCGAGGATCACGCAGTCGATGCGGGGGCCATCGGCGCCGGAGAGCAGCGACAGCGCGGCGTCGCCGTTGTCGCGCACGATCGCCTCGTAGCCGGATTTCTGCAGCATGGCCTCGAGGAGCCGGCACTGCACCGGATCGTCGTCGACAACGAGAATGGCCATGCTGATACCCCGGCTACGCGACGCTACGGCGGCACGCGGAGGGCTGTGCCGTTTCGGGGCACTTTGCGCCGGGAGGCTTAATGGGGTGTTAAAGGGGCGCGATCAGCCACGCACCAACAGCCCGCGCGCCTGCGCGATGGTCGCCCGCGCGAACTCGGCGAGCTGCGCGTCGGAGGCGTTGGCGATGGGGTGGCCGATGACGGCGAATTTGTAGGCCGGCATGCCCAGCACCTTGGCCATCATTTCGGCGGCGCTGGTGAAGCGCGATGTCATCACCCCGAGCGCCGGAACGCCTTGCCGTTCAGCCGTGATTGCGTCGTGCAGACTGCACGATGAGCAGCTGCCTCAATCGCCGACGCCGGTGACCACGGCCTGCCAGTTCTTGATCTCGTCTACGATGGCCGCCGCAGCCGGCGCGCTGTAGTTCGCCTTGCGCCGATAGACGATGTCGGCGACGCCGAATTCGTCGCGCAGCATGCGGTCGAGATGGGCGAAGAAGCCTTGCGTGCCTTCCTTGCCGTTGGAGATGAAGCCGATGGTCTTGCCCTTGAGCGAAGAAAGCCGTGGCGCCGGCTCGCCGCCGGCGGATTTGCGCTCATTGGTCGGATCGAACACGCGCAGGATCATAGCTTTGCTCCGAGAGCCGCTTCTCCGCTTTAACCCTTCGGCGGTTCGCAGTCGACGCAGGCGCCGATCGCCGCAGTCACGGCTTTGGTCTTGCTGCCGAACCATGGCGCGATGACGGCGCCGAAACCGCCGGCCGGCCCGCCGGCCGCCACCACCAGCAGATGATCGGGCGAGTCGAGCGCGGTATGCACGGTCTCGCCGCGGTCACGCACCACCGCGCCCTTGCCGACCTCGGCCCATTCGGCGCGGCGGATGCGGGCGCGCTCGTAGACGAATTCGGCGATGTCGCGCTTGGTCCAGCCGGCGTCTTGAATGGGCTCGCGCAATTGTTTCGGAATGACGATGGCGTAGTTGCCGCCATAGATCGAATAGTGGCGCTGGTTGGCGCGCATCTCGGCGGCAAACGTTTCCAGAATCTCGCGCGGATCCTTGGTCCACTCGTTCATGATCTGCCGCGGCGCCATGGCGCCCATCACGGTGACGGCGGAGACGCCTTCCGGAATGCCGCGCGTCATCGACAGCGGCTGCCAGGTGGTGTCCTCCTCGTCCTCGGCGATGCAGTAGGAGAATTTGCCGGGATGGCCGAGCGTCGAGCGGTCGATGCCGCCCGGCCGCGCGTCGAGCAGATTGATCAGCGCGAGCCGCATGGCGCGACCGATCGCGGCAGTGGCGCGGTCGGAGTTGGCGAGGGCGTTGAAGGTCGAGTTGGCGCCGATCTCCAGACGAATGGGCCCGTTGATGATGACGAGAAGGGCGGCGCCGCCGGTGCTCGAGGTGACACCGTGCAGCAGGAACTCCTCCTTCATCAGCGCCTGCCAGGCAGTGGCGACGATGGGGAAGTGCATCGGCAGGCAGCCGGCCATCACCGCGTTGATGGCAAGCTTCTCCGCCGTGATCGGCTGCGTGCGCACCGGCTCGATGCCGATGAGCTGATCGGGCGGCATCAGCGCCCAATCGAGGCAGGCGGCGACGGCGTCCTCGGTCGGCGGCACGATCGGCAGGCCGTCGGTCCAGCCGTTGGAGTGATAAAACTCCTGGGCGGCGGCAAAATCGTCGACGTCGTAGGCCTTCGAGGTGAGTTGCATCGGGTCCCTCGATCGCGTCGGCCGAATTACATCAGGCCCCGCGCCGCAAGGATACATAGCCAAATCTGCAATTCAAAGCGGCGGCGCAGTGCCTTGCGGCGGCCGCAAGTTCGCGCCACATGATGCGCGGTGAGGAGCCCGCGCCAATGCCGAAAGCCGCCCGGAAGATCACGACCAGGACTGCCGCCAAGCGTCCGCCCGGAAAGAGCTTCGCCAAGCCGAAGACCGCGCTCGGCGCGTTGCCGGAATGGAATCTCGCCGACCTTTACGCGGGCCTCGCCGATCCGGCGGTCAAGCGCGACCTCGACCGCGTCGATGCCGACTGCGTCGCGTTCGAGGAGGCCTACAAGGGCAAGCTCGCCGGGCTCGCGGCCGCACCCGGGGGCGGTGCCGCGCTCGGCGAAGCGGTGCGCCGCTACGAGGCGATCAGCGATCGCAGCGGCCGGCTCAGCTCGTACGCGACGCTGATCCACGAGGGCGACACCGTCGATCCGGCGCGCACCAAGTTCTACGGCGACGTGCAGGAGCGAATGACCGCGGCGTGGACGCGGCTGTTGTTCTTCGAGCTCGAGCTCAACCGCATCGACGACGCGGTGCTGGACGCCGCCATGGCCGATGCGGCGCTCGGCCATTACCGGCCGTGGCTCGAGGATGTGCGCCGCTATCGGCCCTATCAGCTCGAGGACCGCGTCGAGCAATTGTTTCACGAAAAGTCGATGACGGCCTATTCGGCCTGGAACCGGCAGTTTGACGCCACCATCGCCAATCTGCGCTTCAAGGTCGCGGGCAAGACGCTCGCGATCGAGCAGACGCTCAACCTGTTGCAAGACCGCGACGGCAAAAAGCGCAAAGCCGCCGCGGAAGCGCTGGCGGCGACGTTCAAGCAGAGCGTCCAGCAGTTCACGCTGATCACCAACACGCTCGCCAAGGACAAGGAGATCGCCGACCGCTGGCGCGGCTTCGCCGACATTGCCGACGACCGGCACCTGTCGAACCGGGTCGAGCGTGAAGTGGTGGATGCGCTGGTGGCCGCGGTGCGCGGAGCCTATCCGCGGCTGTCGCACCGTTATTACGCGCTGAAAGCGAAATGGTTCGGCAAGACACGGCTGCCGCATTGGGATCGTAACGCGCCGCTGCCGCAGGTGCCGACCCGCACCATCGCCTGGCCTGAAGCTAAAGACACCGTGCTGACCGCCTACGGAGCGTTCTCGCCAAAGATGGCGGCGATCGCCGCGCGCTTCTTCGACGAGCGCTGGATCGATGCGCCGGTGCGCCCGGGCAAGGCGCCCGGGGCGTTCTCGCATCCGACGACGCCGTCGGCGCATCCTTATGTGTTGCTCAACTATCAGGGCAAGCCGCGCGACGTGATGACCTTGGCGCACGAGCTCGGCCACGGCGTGCACCAGGTGCTAGCCGCGCCGAACGGCGCCCTGATGGCGCCAACGCCG
>Ga0335081_10001722_pt1 | contig 34800 bp, 32 predicted proteins | sample Lox_Sample_35_FD_206713 | JGI IMG/M metagenome (GOLD analysis project Ga0335081, IMG submission 206713) | Soil microbial communities from Loxahatchee National Wildlife Refuge, Florida, United States - Lox_Sample_3.5 | ecosystem: Environmental > Terrestrial > Soil > Wetlands | place: USA...
CTTCTGATCGCCCATTCCGAATACCGTGGAGTGTATTCGGCACTTGCCAAGCGGCTATCCGACGACTACGGCGCGCTGGTTCACATTTACACCGCCAGCCAGCAGGAAGCCGACTACTACAACGGCCGGAACAACGGGCATTTCGCATCAGTCACCGTGGCCAACAAGTTGTGGGCATGTGCCCGGGACGACGTGAACGATCCGGCGGCCGTGATTGCCGAAGCGCGACGCAATGAAAAATCATTCGGGATGACAGCGCTTGAGTTCGCCTTCAACGACCGTCACTTCGGCCGTGGCTTTGCGCTCGGCGGCTACAAGCATCCGCGCACGCAGTTGTCGCAGTCAGTAAAGCACATTCAAATTCTGCATTCCTATAACCGCGAGATCGCGTTTTGGCGCGAGCAGTTCGAGAGCAAGCGGCCTGTCCTGCTGCTCAATGGCGGCGGTCCGCTGCAGTATAGATTGGCGCGTCAGCATGGCGTTCCGGTGCGCACGCTCGCAGGCTCGCGCTACAAGAACTTGTATTACTGGGCGCATGATGAATATTTCGGCAGCCCGGAGATCGAGCGCGCCTACCGCAATGCCGTGCCAAAAGGCGAGCTCGATCTGTCTGCGCCTTACGTCGACCATCTGCGTAACCGGTCGCTGTTTCGCAAGCAGGGCTCGTTCTGGCGGATGGTGAAGCTGGCGGTTTTCGTGGTAGCGCGCGAGTTTTACTGGCGTTTTCGCGGATACGAAAAAGCGCGTGGTTACTTCATCAGCGAAAACGTTGCGTTTCTGCGGCGGCGGCAAAAGCAGTTGAAGTGGTTCAGCCGCGCCAACCACGTACGCCTGGAAGAATTGCGCGAGCAGCCCTTCATATTTTTCCCGCTCGCCACCGAGCCTGAAGCGGCGCTACTGATGCTGTCGCCCGAATACTTCTTTCAGCTTCCAGCGATAGCCTCGCTTTGCCGCGATCTCCCGGCTGGGATTACGCTTGCGGTGAAGGAGCACTACGCCGCCGTCGGCCGCCGCCCGTCGGATTTCTACGGCCAAGTTGCGGAATTCAAAAACGCGCATTTTCTGAACATCGAGGAGTTGGGGCTCGAGGCGGTGCGTGCATCGCTGGCGGTCGCGACCATCAGCGGGACCGCTGGCTTCGAAGGCGCGGTCATGGGCAAGCCGGTGATTTCCTTCGGCCGGCACAACATTTACAACTTCCTCCCCCACGTGATGGTCGTAACGGACGAGGCGCAGTTGAAGGGATACCTGCGCCAAATCGCGAACGGCGAGATCGATCTCGAAAAGGCGGTCTACGATGGCAAGCGCTTCCTGCAAGCAATGATCGATATATCGTTCGACATGCAGGATTTCGTCTCCTCACGGCCGGAAACCGTCACCGATCAGGTCATCGGCAATGCGCTCGATGCGCTTGTTGCAAGCTTGGCGGCGCCGGTTACGCCCGCGCGCGTAAAGTCCGCGGTCCAGGCCTGACTTTTCTGAAGAGTGCTCCCGTGAGCAACTGTAAACCTCTGATCATCAGCGGCGCGCCGCGTTCCGGCACCAGCCTACTCTACAATCTGTTCGACGGTCATTCGCAGATTGCCTGGCTGGTCGATGAGGGCTTTTTGTTCGAGTACCTCTACGACCTCGGACCCAAGGCGCAGGTCTTCGTCGACGCCATGCCGGCGGATGTGGAGCGGCTGGTCTTTGGCTTAAGGGACCGCCAAGTGATCCCGCCGCTACATGAGCCCTACCGGCAGTCGAAAGAGCGCGGCTCTGTTTCGGAGGTCGAGATCGCGGCGGAATGGGACGAGTGCGCATTTCGCACCGCGCTTGCAAGACCCACGACTGAGGGTGTCGCCGGCTTGTGGCGACGGTTGGTCATGGCGTGCCTTGCTGGCATGGGGGAGACCCCAAAGGCCTATGCCTGTCTCAAGTCGCCCGATTACGGCAAATCGGCCACGGCTGCGACCAGTCTCATCTTGGAAGCGCGCGGGATCATCGTCGTGCGCGATCCGCTGTATGCCATCGATAGCCTCAAGCGCTCACGCGAGCTGCGCGGAGAAAAATTAATCTCCTGGCCGCAGCTCGCGCTCAATGTCAGCGCATTCCAGAAATTGCTCGAGCAGATCGACGCTGCTTCGCCTGATCGGATCGCCGTGGTCCGCTATGAGACGCTGATCGTGGACCCCAAAAAGACCATGACCGGACTGGCTGAGTGGCTCGGTATTCCGTTCGAAAGCTGCCTCCTCAAACCGACCATGCGCGGGCGGCACTGGCCCGGCATTTCAAGCTTCAAGGCGACTGACGGAATCGAAACAAGTCCCGCCGAGCGTGGCGTGCAAGCCCTGACCGCGGACGAGCAGTCCTTCATCCGTAAGCACCTCGGCGAGTTTCGGCGGCGCTTTGCCTATGCCACCTAATTATCCAGCGACCTCTATGCTCCCTCCGCCGCGCATCATTGCCCGTCTCGACATCAAGGGTGCCAACGTTATCAAAGGCATCCACCTTGAAGGCCTGCGCATCGTCGGCAAGCCGGGCGAGATGGCGCGCCGCTACTATGAGCAAGGTGTCGACGAAATCATCTACATGGACACCGTCGCCTCGCTTTATGGCCGCAACAACATTCTGCCGATGGTCGAGGAGGCCGCGCGCGACATCTTCGTTCCGCTCACGGTCGGCGGCGGCATCCGCAAGATAGAGGATATCGTCGCCGCATTGCGCTCCGGCGCCGACAAAGTGGCGATCAATACCGCGGCCATCGCGCGTCCCGAATTCATTCGCGAGGCGGCCGAGGCGCTCGGCAGCCAGTGCATCGTCATCTCCATCGAAGCCAAGCAGCGCGCCCCGGGAAAATGGGAAGCGCTGACGGACAACGGCCGCGAGCGCACCGGCGTTGACGTACTTGAGTGGGCTTCGAAAGCCGAAAAGCTCGGCGCTGGCGAAATCCTTGTCACCTCGGTCGACAAGGAAGGCACCAAATCGGGCTTCGACCATGACCTGTTCCGAGCCGTGCGCGAGCGCGTCTGCATTCCGGTAATCGGCTGTGGCGGCGCAGGCTCTGCGCGCGACGTCATCGCAGCGGTGGAGCAGGACCGGCTGGATGCCATCGCATGCGCGAGCCTGTTCCATTACGGACTGTGCTCCATCCCGGACCTCAAAGTGGCGTTGGCCGGAGCCGGCATCGCCATTCGGAAAGCCGCGTGATGATCGTCGTCGTTGATTACGGCCGCGGAAATCTGTTCAGTCTGGGCCAGGCACTGCGTCATTTGGGCGTGCAGTACCGTATCTCCGATAAGCCGCAGGATTTATTGTCGGCAGACCGCATCATCTTTCCGGGCGTTGGCGCATTTGGTGACGCGATGCAGGGCCTGCGCGAGCGCGGGCTGGTGGATCCGCTGCTTGCTGCCGCAGCTACCGGCACGCCGGTCCTCGGCATCTGCGTCGGCTGCCAGTTGCTGCTGTCGCGCGGCGAGGAGTTTGGCGATCACAAGGGCCTCGATCTCATTCCCGGCAAGGTCAGCCGGCTTCCAGGACCGGTAGCGGGAGATCCCGCGGCGATCCGCATCCCGAATGTTGGATGGCGCGCCCTGAACGTGCGCCCCGGCGTGGCGGCGCTCGGCGGTCTCTCGACGGGTCAGATGATGTATTTCGTCCATTCTTATGCGCCCCGTCCCAGCAACAGCGCACACGTTCTGGCGACGATGGCCGTGAACGGCGAAGACATCCCCGTCATTATTGGACGAGACAACGTGATCGGTTTCCAATTCCATCCCGAAAAGAGCGGCCCGGCAGGTCTTGCTTTGCTAAAAGCATTTCTCGACTCGACTGCCGTCGCCCACGATCGCGCGGGCAAGTCAAAGGTGCGCGCGTGAATGAAGTAATGAAAATCGACGCCAAGAACTTCGTCTGCGATCTCGTGGATGGCCAGCTTGAAATAAAATACGGCCTGCCGGGCACGGTACAATTCTGCCGCCGCTGCGTGATCTCCAACCAGCGGCCGTCTTCCGCGGTCGAGTTCAAGCACACGAAGGAATCGAAGAAGGAAACCATCCACTTCGACGCCGAAGGCATCTGCGATGCGTGCCGCTATGCCGAGCAGAAGGACCGGGTGGTCGACTGGGAGGAGCGCAAGGTGAAGCTGCGTGCGCTCTGCGATCGTTTCCGCTCCCGCAACGGCTCTTACGATTGCCTCGTACCGGGCTCGGGCGGAAAAGACTCCGTCTATGCCGCCCTCGTATTGAAGAACGAATACGGCATGCATCCGCTCACGGTCACGTGGGCGCCGCATCTCTACACCGACGTCGGCTGGCGCAATCACCAGGCATGGATCCATCGCGGCGGCTTCGACAACTTTCTGTTCACGCCCGATGGCTGCGTTCACCGCACGCTGACGCAGCTCGCGTTCCGGAACCTGCTGCATCCGTTCCAGCCGTTTATCTTCGGACAAAAGAACTACGCGCCGAAGATGGCGCTCAGAATGCGGCTGCCGTTGGTGTTCTACGGCGAGAACGAAGCCGAATACGGCAACGCGGCGAAGGAGAACACCAGCGCGACGCGCAGCCTGTCTTATTTCGCCAGCAAAGGCGGCGCGAACGACCAGCTGTTCTTTGGCGGCGTGCCTTTCGAGGAGCTGCCGCGTCATGGGATCGAGCCGGGCCAGATCGAGCCCTACCTGCCGGCTGATGCCGACGCGTTGAGCGAACTCGGCATCGAGGTGCACTACCTCGGCTATTACCTGAAGTGGGTGCCGCAGGAGAACTATTACTACGCCGCGGAACACATCGGTTTCCAGGCCAACGAAGACCGCACTGAAGGCACTTATTCGAAATACAATTCGATCGACGACAAGACCGATCCCTATCACTACTGGACGACGCTGGTGAAATTCGGCATCGGCCGGGCCACCTACGACGCGAGCCAGGAAATCCGTAACGGGCACATCACGCGTGAAGAGGGCGTGGCGCTGGTACACCGCTACGATCAGGAGTTCCCGCGCAAGTATTTCGCGGATTTTCTCGACTATCTCGACCTGAAGGAAGACGAATTTTTCGCGATTGCCGATAGCTTCCGCTCTCCGCACTTGTGGAAGAAGACCGCGAAGGGCTGGGTGTTGCGCCATCGGGTGGAAAACATCTGATGAACGGCCGGACCGATCTTTTGGTCATCGTGCCTGCGCGCGCCGGCTCAAAGCGCCTGCCGAACAAGAATTTGCGGAAGCTCGGCGGCAAGTCGTTGCTCGAACTTACGGCGGTCGCCATCGTCGAAGCGCGCCTCAATGTGCCGGTGCTGCTCACCACCGACGGCGAGGCGATCGCGACGGAGGGGCAGCGGCTGGGATGGAAAGTGCCATTCCGCCGTCCCGCGGCGCTCGCCACCGATGAGGCGACGACCATCGATGTCGTCATGCATGCGCTCGACGCATATGCGGCCGATGCTGGCCACGATCCGGCCATAGTCATGGTGTTGCAGCCGACGTCGCCGCTTCGTGGCGGTGCCTGCCTGAGAGCGGCATTGGACCTGCTCGCCGCCCGCGCCGATGCCGATGCGGTCATCGGGATGATCGCCATAAATCTTCCACCCGCGCGGCTGTTCCTTGCCGGTGCAGATAGCTTCGCCGAAATGCTCTCCAGCGATACACATGCCCCGGTCTACGTTCCCAATGGGGCGCTCTATCTCGTTCGCACCGCCGCCCTTCGGGCTGCGCGCACGCTCTATGTGCCACGCTTGTTGCCGCTCGTAATGGACGGCGTGCACTCCATCGATATCGACACCGAAGACGACTGGCGGCTTGCCGAAGTGGCGCTCGCCGCCGGATTGCCCGAGAGCAGGCCGGCGCCGGCCCGTCCCTCGATAGCGAGGGCTATCGCATGATCGTCGTCACCGATTTCAAGATTTATGCCTGCGGTCCCGACGCGCCGATCCGCAATGTGCTCGAGCGCATCGATCACACGCGCTACCTCTTTCAGGTCGTCATCGACGATGCCGGCAAGCTCTGCGGCACGATCACCGACGGCGACATTCGCCGAGCCATGCTGCACGGCATTGGGCTCGACGCTCCGGCGCGGCAGTGTATGCAGACCAAGCCGGTGATCGGGCGAACCGGAGAGGACGCTGCGAATTTCGAGAAGCTGCGCCGCACCGGCAGCAGCCGCGCTTTCCTGCCGGTGGTCGACAACGAAGGCGCGCTGCGCGAAATCCATGTCGCTGAAGAAAAGCAGAACAGCAACATAGGCGCTGCGCTGGTCATGGCTGGCGGCGCCGGCACGCGGCTCGGTGAGCGCACCCGCAACACGCCGAAGCCGCTGCTTCCGGTTGGCGGCCGCCCAATTCTCGACCACGTGCTTGAGCGGCTGGAGACTAGTGGCGTCGCCACGATCCTAGTGTCCGTGCATTACCTGTCCGAGAAGATCGAGGACTTTCTCAAAGAGCGTAAGAGCCGCACTGACATCAGAGTCGTCCACGAGTCGAAACGGCTCGGCACCGCGGGCGCCGTTGGAAACATCGGCACTTACGCAGCGGCTGGACCGCTGCTGGTGATCAACGGCGATGTGCTCACACAGGTGGACTACGCGGCGCTGCACGAATTCCATGTTCGCCATGGTCTCGACGCCACCATCGGCGTCGCCCGCCATGAGGTCGACATTCCCTTTGGGGTGGTTCGCTACGGCGAAGACGGACTGTTCGCAGGCATCGAAGAAAAGCCGCGCTTCACCAATTTCATCGCCGCCGGTGTCTATTACCTTTCGCCGTCGATGACCGCGCTGGTGCCGAAAGAGCAACCGATGGACATGCCCGAGCTTTTAAACCTCGGCCGGAGCATCGGGCTTAAGATCGGCGTCTTCCCGATTCACGAATACTGGACCGACGTTGGCCGGCCGGACGACCTCCAAAAGGCCGATGACGTCCATCGCTTGATGAATCAATCGGCGAAATGAATCGCGTAGGCAGACTTTGAACGTGGCAATCGATAACCGTGGAGCGGCCAACGCCGTGCGCAAGGCTCGACCCGATTGTCTCGTCCATATCGGTTACCATCGCACCGGCACGTCGTTCCTACAGACCGAGCTGTTCACGCTCATCCCCGGAGCGGCGCTCACGATGTTTGCCGATGAAGCCGAGCGCATTGCTGCCGATCCAGCGCTGCGCCTGGCGATACTGACCGACGAAGGTCTTTCGAGCGACCTTGAGCGCGACAAGCCCGAAATGGCGGACGAGCTTTTTCGCCGATTTCCCGACGCTCGCGTCCTTATTGGCGTCCGTTCGCAATACACCATCATGCGGGGCATCTATCATTTGCACGTGAAGGATGGCGGGACCGAAGACTACGAGTCCTTCGTCGCCGCGCGTTGCGGAGGGCTGTTCAACTACGATCGGATGGTTGACGCGTACCGCTCGACGTTCGGCGCCGAAAAGGTGTTTGTGCTGCTGCAGGAAGACCTGTCGCGCGAGCCGCTCGCAAGCATGGCGGCGGTGCTTCAGTTCGCCGGCATCGATCCAGCCATCGCGGCGAAAGTGCATAACCGCCAAGTCAAGCCGTCTGCGGGCGATCTGACGATGCGCATTTTGCGCCAGCGCAACCGCTTGATCGCGCCGTTGCGGCAATTGTCGCCGGCACTCCACTACAAAATCACGCGCTTCGGCCTGCCGGGATCGGGATTCATCGACCAGACTTCAGGCAAAACGTTTCGTCTGCCGACCGAGCGTGTCCGCGACATGATTTGCGATGCCTATTCGGCGGGAAACGCGCTTCTGTTCACGTCACTACGAAAAAACATCGCGGATTACGATTATCCCCGTCCTGAGCGGACTGCGTAGCCTGGCCCATGCTGCTTCCCGGTTATCTCAATTACGCCCGCAAGCTCGGATACGAGCGGCGCTGGATGGCAACCATTCTGCTGATCCAGCTTGCCGCGGTCCTTTTCGAGGGCATCGGCGTCGGCATCGCTCTGCCGATCCTTCACTACGTGAGCGCCGGCGGAAATACCGAACAACTTGCGGCAGGCTCCGGTCTTTGGCGCTGGATGCTCGAGGGCGCCAAAACAGTCGGCATACCGCTTAATCTCTTTACGCTGTTGTGTGGCGCTTATCTCGCGATGCTGCTGCGCCAGATTTTCCTGTACACGCGTGACATCTACACCACTGGCGTGCAGTTCGAGTTGCAGCGGCGTGTGCGGAACGTGGGCTTCGACCGCTTTATCTATGCGAACCTCGGCTATCACGATCGCGTGCGCGCCGGCGATTTCGTCAATGAACTGACCACCGAATTGCAGGCGGCAACAGGCTCGATGACGTCGGCAGCCAATTTCTGCGGTTATGTGCTGCTGAGCCTGGGATACCTGACGCTCGCCGCAATTCTTTCACCGAGCCTCACACTCATCGCCGTAGCCGTGTTGGTTCTCGCGGCGCTGGCGGTCTCGCGCTTGTTCCGGCGAATGCGGGCGCTCGGCAAGGATGTGACACGAGCCAATCAGCAAATGTCCAGCTTCCTAATCGAACGGCTGAAAGCGGTCCGTTTGGTCCGCCTGTCGGGCGTCGAAGAAGCTGAAAACGCGATGCTGTTTGCGCACTCGCGCAACCAGGCCGACACGCTGCTCATCCGGCGCAAGGTGCTTGCCCGTCTGAGCGTCATGGTGGAGCCGATCGTGTTGGCGATGGCATTCGTGCTGCTCTACGTGTCGGTCACGTTCATCCACCTCCAGGTCGAGCGGATAATGTTGTTCTTCTTTATCCTGATCAGGCTCGTGCCGATCATGAAGGAGGCGATGCTTTTGCGGCAAAGTTACATCGCCAATCTGGGATCGGTAGAGGTGATCGAAAAGCGGCTGAGCGGCCTCGCGGAAGCGCGCGATCCGGTCGGCGGGACGCGCAATCTCGATCGTCTGGAGAGTTGCATCGAGCTCAACAACGTTTCTTTCGACTATGTCGGCGCCGGCGGAAGCGAGGGCCGAACGCCGGCGCTCAGCGGGCTTTCGCTCGTCATTCCGGCGCGGCGGATGACTGCGCTCGTCGGACCTTCCGGAGCGGGAAAATCGACACTGATCGATCTGCTGCCGCGCCTGCGCGAGCCAAGGTCCGGCGAAGTCCTGTTTGATGGCATTCCCCAGCGCGAGTTCGCCAGCGCCAGCTTGCGGCGCGCGATTTCGTTCGCGCCACAGGCGCCGCAAATATTCAACGTGACGATTGCCGAGCACATCCGGTATGGCTGGCCCGCGGCGACGATGGACGACATTCGCTTGGCTGCGCGGCTTGCCCAGGCCGCCGGCTTCATCGAGCCGCTGCCCGCCGGCTATGAAACTATGTTGGGCGAGGGCGGCGGGCATTTCTCCGGTGGACAACGCCAACGCATCGACCTCGCGCGCGCCTTGGTGCGTAGAGCCCCTATTTTAGTCCTCGATGAGCCGACGGCGAACCTCGACGCCGATGCCGAGGCGCTGTTCCGCGAGGCCTTGGAAAAGGTGCGGCGAGAGACGGACATCACCATCATTATCATCGGCCACCGCCTGTCGACCGTGATGTCGGCCGACCGTATTGCCGTGCTGGAGGACGGACGCGTGAGCGAAGTCGGCAGCCATGCCGAATTGCTCGCAAGCGGCGGCTGGTACGCCCGTGCATTCGAGCGCCAGCATGGCCGGGCAGTGAGCAAGACCGCGGCAATTTCCTGACACCGGAGTTCGAGCGTTGACCATGCAATTTCGTGATTTCAGCAAAGACCTCCCAAATTTCGACGGCAAAAGCATCCTGTTGACCGGCGGTACCGGGTCGTTCGGCCAGGCCTTTGTCCGCCGGATATTGGATATTTCCAAGCCGCGCCGCGTCGTTGTTTTTTCGCGCGACGAGCTCAAGCAGTACGAAATGCAGCAGGAACTGCCGGTCTCTAAATACGGCATGCTGCGCTACTTTATTGGCGATGTCCGCGACCAGGATCGTCTGCGGATGGCGATGCGCGATATCGATCTCGTCGTTCACGCCGCCGCGCTTAAACATGTCCCCGCCGCCGAGTACAACCCGACGGAATGCATCCGCACCAATGTCAGCGGCGCTGAGAACGTCATTCACGCCGCGATCGAATCCGGCGTGCAACAGGTCATCGCGCTGTCGAGCGACAAGGCGGCCAGCCCGATCAATCTCTATGGCGCCTCGAAGTTGGCCGCCGACAAGCTGTTCATCGCCGGCAACGCGCTTGCCGGCAGCGGCGGTACGCGTCTCGCGGTCGTGCGCTACGGCAATGTCGTCGGCTCCCGCGGCTCGGTGGTGCCCTTTTTCCGTCGGTTGATCGAGCAAGGCGCGACAGAACTGCCGATTACCGACGATCGCATGACGCGCTTCTGGATCACGTTAAGACAGGGCGTCGATTTCGTGCTGTCGTCCTTCGAGTTGATGGCGGGCGGCGAGATTTTCGTCCCGAAGATTCCCAGTATGCGGATCGTCGATCTTGCGCGCTGCATCGCGCCGAACCTCAAGCACAAAATTGTCGGCATCAGGCCGGGCGAGAAATTGCATGAGGTCATGATCACCGAAGACGACGCCCGCATGACCCGCGAACTTGAGGACCGCTACGTCATCGAACCCGACTCGGTGTTTCGCGAGCGGCCGCAACGCGACTGGATGAAAATGCCGCACGTCAAGGACGAATTTCGTTATGCCAGCGACACGAATGTCGAATGGCTCGACGAAAAATCTATGGCTGCCTTTTTGCAGACCGTCTGATCGGATAATTCGTGCCCGCCGCTCTCAAACGGTTTCTTCCCTATGGCCGGCAATCGATTGACGACGGCGATATTGCCGCCGTTGTCGATGTGCTGCGCGGAGACTTGCTTACAACCGGGCCGATGGCGGCGCGGTTCGAGGAAGCATTCGCGCGCACGGTTGACGTGCCTTATGCAGTGGTTTGCAGCAGTGGCACCGCCGCGCTTCATCTCGCGGCGCTGGCGCTCGATATTGGGGCGGGCGACAGGGTCGTGGTGCCAACGATAACTTTCCTGGCAACAGCTAACGCGGCGCGCCTGACCGGCGCCGAGGTTGTTTTTGCCGACGTCGATCCTGACACCGGCCTGCTCACGCCGGAGACGCTCGAGGCGGCGTTGCGGAAAAATGGCGAGGCAAAGGCTGTCTTCCCGGTGCATCTGGCCGGTCAAACCGCACCGATGCCGGAGATCGCGCGGGCCGCGCGCCGCCACGGGCTAAAAGTTGTGGAAGACGCCTGTCACGCGCTCGGCACGACTTATCAGAATGGCAATGAGACCGTGAAAGTCGGCACGACGGCACATTCCGATCTCGCCTGCTTCTCGTTTCACCCCGTCAAGACAATCGCGATGGGTGAGGGGGGCGCGGTCACAAGCCGCGATCCTGCGGCAGCCCAGCGATTGGCGCGGTTGCGCAACCACGGCATGGATCGGCGGGCGGACGCGTTCGAGTACGGCGCCGATGCCCACGACCTGAGCGGCCAGCTGAATCCCTGGTACTACGAAATGCCCGAGGTCGGGCTGAATTACCGGGCGAGTGACATCCACTGCGCGCTGGGCCTGCGCCAACTGTCGAAGTTCGAACAATTCGCCGCCAAGCGCCGCGCGCTGACCACGCGTTACGATGAGTTGCTGAAGAGCTTGGCGCCGGCCGTGCGGCCGCTTTGCAAGATGCCGGGCTGTGATCCCGTTTTGCACCTCTACGTGGTGCTGATCGACTTCGCCGCCGTCGGCAAGTCGCGCGCGACCGTGATGAACGCGCTCAAGCAGCGCAATGTCGGGACGCAAGTCCACTACGTGCCGGTCCATCGGCAGCCCTATTACCGCAAGCGCTACGGCGATATCGATCTGCCGGGCGCGCGCAGCTATTACGAGCGATGCCTGTCGTTGCCGCTTTTCCCAGGCATGGAACTCGAGGAGGTCGATTCTGTCGTCGACACGCTCAAGACGGTGCTCGCAAAATGACGGAAGTTGTAGACACCTGGCGCGGCAGTTTCGGCGACGAGTACATCGAGCGCAACATGGTGACGCCGGAGCGGCTGCGCGGCCGTGTCCAAATGTGGACCCGAATCCTGACTTGCTTCGGTGAAGACTGTCCGCGCTCGGCGGCCGAACTGGGCTGCAACGTCGGGATCAATCTGCGTGCGATCAAGCAAATCAGCGATATGACCCTTTACGGCGTCGAGCCGAACCAGCGCGCCCGGCAAACGATCGTTAAAGACGGAGTTTTGCCGGAAGACCGGATTCTTGAGGGCCAAGGCGTGGCAATCCCGCTGGAGAGCGGCGCCGTTGATCTGGCCTTCACCAGCGGCGTCCTCATCCACGTCGACCCGAAGCAATTGGGCGCGGTGGCCGACGAGTTGCACCGCATTTCCCGCAAGTACATCGTGCTGGCGGAATATTTTTCGGTCGAGCCGGAGGAGCGCGTCTACCGCGGGCAAACCGGCCTACTGTTCAAGCGCGACTTTGGCGGGTTTTTCCTCGATCGCTTCCCCGACCTGACGCTGGTGGACTACGGCTTCTTCTGGCGGCGCGCGACCGGGCTCGACGATCTCACCTGGTGGGCGCTTCGCAAAAAATGACGACGCGGGTTCTCTTCCGCGCGGATGGCGGCAGCACAGTCGGCGCCGGCCACATGCAGAGGTGCCGCGCGCTGGCGCAGGCGCTCGTATCCTCAGGCGCGAATTGCGCCTTTGCATCGACGCCGGAAAGCCGGGCTATGCTGCCGCAGGATGCAATCCGCCAATTTTCTTGGAATGACGTTGCACCCGGCGACAACGCCGAGGCGATCGGCCGCAGCGTCGGCGGATCGGTAGACTGGCTGGTGGTGGATCATTACGGACTTGGCGACGAGTTCGAGCGCCCGGCCCGGCGCTGGGCCAAGAAGATCATGGTCGTCGATGATGTGCCGCTTCGCCGGCACGACTGCGATTTGCTGCTCGATCAGAACCAAACGGATGAAAAGTCCTGGAGAGGCCTGGTACCGCCCGCCGCTGCCGTGCTGGCCGGCCCGCGCTACGCGCTACTGCGTCGGGAAATCGCTGACGCAATGATGGATAACAGGCACGCTGGCTCGCGCGCCGTTCTCACTCTCGGTGCGGCCGATCCCCATCACATCACCGAGCGTCTTTTGCCGGCAGTCAAGCAGGCACTGCCACCATCTTGGACTCTCGATGTCATCGCTGGCCCCGCAAATATCCGTTGTGAAGTGCTGCAGGACATGTGCGGCAAATTGGGCGCCGCGTTCCATCATGCGCCGAGAGATCTGGCGGCGATTTTTGCGCGCGCGTCGATCGCGATAACAGCCGGCGGCAGCACGTGCTGGGAATTCGCCGCGCTCGGTGTGCCGATGGTAATCGTTGTCGAATCCGACGATCAGCGAAAGGTGGCCGCGACAGTCACCGGCGCTGGCGCCGGTGTCCCGGCCGGAGACTGCGATCGAGACATCGAACAGCGACTTGCGCGCGCCGTGCGCGACCTGGCAGCCGACCCGCAACGCCAAGAGCAGATGAGCCGCGCCGGACGCCGACTGGTCGATGGCGAAGGCCCGCGGCGCGTCGCCGAAGTGATGTTGGCCAGCATTCGAAAGGCGTCCTGACGTGGCCGCGTCGTCGTCAATTCGCATCGGCCAACGGAGCGTGGGGGCGGGGCATCCGTGCTTCGTCATTGCGGAGGTTGGCATCAACCATAATGGCGAAATGAGCCTCGCGCAAAAGATGATCGAGCTTGCCGCAAAAGCCGGCGCCGACGCAGTCAAGTTTCAGAACTATCGCACCGAGGATTTCATTTCCGATAAGAGCCTGACCCACTCCTATCGGTCATGCGGTGCCGAGGTGATCGAATCCCAGTGGGACATGTTCAAACGCTGCGAGCTTGACCCAGATAATTTGAAGAACCTGGCGGAAACCTGCCGGAAAAATAAGGTCGCGTTCATCAGCACGCCGACCGGACCAGATGGCATCGACGCACTGGTGCGTGCCGGCGCAGCGGCCGTTAAAAACGGCTCGGACTATCTGAGCAATCTGCCGCTCATCCGCCACATGGCGAGGTCCGGCCTGCCGACGATCATCTCGACGGGGATGGCGACATTGGCTGAGATCGATGAGGCTGCTCGCTCGTTCGCGGAGGCCGGCGGAACGGAGCTCGCGGTCCTGCACTGTGTGTCGAATTACCCCGCCACAGCTGCGACGCTGCATTTGCACAAGATCGAAGCGATGCAGCGCGCGCTGCAACGGCCGATTGGTTTCTCCGATCATACCGAGGGCGCCGTAGCTGCGATTGCTTCGGTGACGCTCGGCGCCTGCATTCTGGAGAAGCACTTCACCGCGGACAAAGGCTTGCCGGGACCCGATCAAGCAATGTCCGCCGATCCGTCCGAGTTTGAGTCGTATGTCCGCGCTGCCCGCGACACGGAAGCGGCGCTGGCCGAAGCGGCGGTCGGGCCTTCTGCGGCGGAAGTCAATTCGCGGCGCGATTGGCGTCTGTCCTGTGTTGCGGCACGCGATCTTCCCAAGGACCACCACATGTCCGAGAGCGACATCGCATTTCACAGGCCCGGGTCGGGCCTCAAGCCCGCGGACGCCCAGTTCCTCATCGGACGCAAGCTGGCGCAGCCGGTGTCCAGAGGCCACGTCTTTGCGCTCAAGGACTTTCGTTGAACGGCTCCGATCCGATCTGGGAGCAAAAATACGCGAGCGGCCACAGGCAGCGCTATCCGTGGGATCTCGTGGTGAGCTTTATCTTTCGCAATGCGCCGAAGGACGGAGACCGGTCATCAGTGGCTATCCTCGAAGTGGGATGTGGCACGGCGCCGAACCTTTGGTTCGCGGCACGTGAAGGATTTCAGGTCGCCGGCATCGACAGCAGCGCCTCGGCCGTTGCAGCGGCACGCGCCAGCTTCGCGGAGGAGGGCCTGAAAGGCGATATCCGCGTTGCCGACTTCACGGCCCTGCCATTCGAAGACGCGACTTTCGACTTGGCGGTTGATCGCAGCGCCATTACTTGCGTCGGCCGCAGCGCGGCGCGCCGCGCGATCGCCGAAGTCCGGCGCGTGTTGAAACCGGGCGGAAAGTTCCTGTTCAACCCGTACGGCGATAGCCATTCGAGCGCCGCCGCCGGGCGGCCCGGGCCAGATGGGCTCACACTCGACATCGACGCAGGCACCCTCGTCGGAGCGGGCGCCATCTGCTTCTACGGTCGTGGCGATATTCTGGACGTTTTCGGCGAGGGCTGGGCGATCGAGGCGATGGAGCGCTGCGAGATTGTCGAAGAGCGCGCTTCTCCCAGCTTGCGCTATGCCGACTGGCGCGTAGTCGCCAAGAAATTGGACTAGTCGATGCCTGCCGTCAGTCAGCAAGCGAAGGCCGCCAGTTTGCGCCCGGCAACGGTTGCCGACATGCAACGCGTGTTCGACTGGCGCAATTCCGATTTCATCACGGAGCGCAGCTCGAGCAGGTCACGCATTGATTGGAGCGAACATCAACGCTGGTTTGCCGAGCAGCTCAACGACCCGCGAAGCTTGATGTTCATCGTCGAAATTGGTGAAACCCCGCACGGGATTGTTCGCTTTGAGCGGTCCTCGCCCAGCGAGGCGGTCATTACTGTCTACCTTGAAAAGGCGACAACCGGACATGGCGCCGGTATCAAAGCCATAAAGGATGGCTGCCTGCTCGCTGTGGACAGGTTCGGCATCCGACATGTCGTCGCTTGTGTTCGGCTGGACAATGCCATGGGGTTGGCCGCCTTTCCGAAGGCCGGCTTTGCGCGCTCTGCCGATGTGGGGCAATGCCCGCCGCAGCATGCCCGCTTTATTTGGAGTGCGGCGTGAGCTCACCCGGCAGCTGGGAACGCGACGATGCGCGGACGGTGGCGTATTTCACCGAGCGCCTGGCGCAACATGGCGACACGCCGCGGTCGGTCGATTGGGGCAGCGTGGAATCGCAGCGGCTGCGCTTCGCCGCTTTGCTCGACATCGGCGTGCGTTCGGGCGACAGCCTGATCGACGTTGGCTGCGGGACCGGCGCATTGCTTGATTATCTGCAAGAAAAGCACATCGACGTGGACTATCGCGGTTACGATCTTACGCCGTCGATGATCGATCTGGCAAAATCGCGTCACCCAAAAGTGAATTTTGCGGTCTGCAACGTCATACAAGAAAAGCAAATCGAGCCCGCCGACTATGTGATCGCCAGCGGCATCTTTTATCTGCGACAAGAGCGGCCAGTCGCGTTCCTTGAGGCTATGGTCGGCCGCCTGTGGCAGTTCGCGCGACGCGGCGTTGCCATCAACTGTCTGAGCGCGTGGGCGGCGGAACGTGATCCCAACGAATTCTATGCGGATCCAGCCGAGGCGCTCGCCATCGCGCGGCGGATTTCGTCGCATGTCGTGCTGCGGCACGATTACCACCCGCGCGACTTCACCATTTATCTGCGCCGGGAGGCGTGGCGGCCATTCTAGTCACGATCATGCAGCCGGCTTACCTGCCGTGGCTAGGCTACTTCGATCGTATCCTGGCGAGCGAACTGTTCGTCGTGTTGGACCATGTCCGTGTTGACCTCAACAGCCGCACGAAATTTGCCAATCGAAATCGTGTGCGCACCAAGGAAGGATGGAGCTGGCTGACAGTGCCGCTTCAGACCAAGGGGCATGCGTTGGAATTGAACAAGCTCTCGATCAATAATGCACAGCCGTGGCAAAGCAAGCATTGGCAAACGATCCAGCACTGCTACGGGAAGGCGCGGCACTTTTCCGATTACGCCGCCGAGCTCAAGTCTTTTTACGAGCGGCCTGTCGAGAACCTAGTGCAGCTCACCAAGCCGATGACTGAGTATTTCTTGCGCGCGCTATCGATCGGCGTGCCCGTTTATTACAGCTCGCAATTGCCGATTGCCGGTGAAAAGCAGGACTTGATCGTCAATATCTGCAAACATTTCGGCGCGACTGGTTATCTGTCAGGCCCATTCGGCCGCGACTATCTGAACGCCGAGCAATTCGAACGCATGGGCATCGATCTGCAATTCCACGACTATCAGCATCCGCAATATCCGCAATGCTGGCCGGGATTTGAGCCTTTCATGGCGATCATCGATCTTCTGTTCAATTGCGGCGGCGATGCGAGAGAAATTTTTCGTTCGCCGCAGAGCATCAGTCGGAAGGCGGCCCTCCAGTCATGACCACGGTCCTCGTCGTCGCTGCACACCCGGATGACGAAGCGCTTGGCTGCGGCGGAACGATGCTGCGGCATAAGCAAGCCGGTGACACCGTACAGGTGCTCTTTCTTGCCGACGGTGAGACCGCGCGTGATGCGAAGGCCGCCGACAGAATTGCCGCTCGCCGTGCCCAGGCCGTTGCGGCTTGCGAAATTCTCGGCGCCGAGGCTCCTCATTTTGAACAGTTCCCTGACAATCGCATGGATACGGTGCCGTTGCTGGATGTTACGAAAGCCGTGGAAAAGGTGGTCAGCGCCGTGAAGCCGTCCGTCGTCTATACGCACCATGGCGGCGATCTGAATGTCGATCATAGGGTCACCCAGCAGGCGGTGATGACAGCGTGCCGTCCCTTGCCCGGCAGTTCGGTTCGGTCGATCTACGCGTTCGAGGTGGCATCGAGCACCGGCTGGGCAGGGCTGGCGCAGCTGCCATTCGCGCCGGCACGTTTTGTCGACATCGACCAGCAGCTCAGCGCGAAGCTGCGCGCGCTGCACTGCTACTCGGACGAGATGCTCGCTTTTCCGCACGTCCGCTCGTTCGAAGCCGTCGAGGCTTTGGCCCGTTGGCGCGGCGCGAGCGCCGGGCTTCCGGCAGCCGAAGCATTCGAGGTTCTGCGTGAAGTCGTCCGTGTCGGCTAGAGCGGAGATGGCGGCGAGAACCGCCGAGTCTGCGGCCGCGCTCGATATCGACGGCGTCGCCGCGTTGGGTCTTGAGAACTGGCGGCGCGGCTATGAGTGGCCGGTGTCTGACGATGAATTTGACGAACTCGCGCGCACGGCCACGGATGCTTTTTTGGATGCCGTGGAAAGCCTGTCCGGCCGCGAACAGGACCTGGTCAAGGCCGACATTGGCCTCACGGCATTCCTGCTCCAGCACCTCCATCTTTCGGTCGCGGCCGCGCGATTGCGGCACGGGCCGAGCGGTTTGCCTTGCGGATCGCATGTTGCCGCGCATCTCACGCCCGATTGGCCGGCATTCGGCAAAAGCCTGGCTGCCGCCCCGCAAGGCATATTCGGCTTTGGTTTGAAGGCGCGCGCGCTCGCCAAAGCCTGGCTGCTGAATGACTCGGCGCCGCTGCCGGCGCGACTCGCGGCTTGCTGTGGCCGCGCGCGAACCTGGGCCCTGGGCAGCCGCCTGCCCCTGCGCGCGGCATACCTTGCCGAACCTGCCGAGGCTTGCCGCTTCGTCACGCTTGAGGATTTTCGTCCGGCCGCAGCCGCCCCCTTGAGCGGTGCGCTCCAGCGCGCGCTGCGCGGCGCCGTGCAGAAGATATGCGGGCCGGCATCGCGCATGCTGCCGGCCCCGATCGACATCGAGCCTATCGTCAGCGCTTGGACGAGCCGGCTCAATGACCTGAATGCGCTGTCGGCGGCGGTCGATCGGATCGGCAGGCTTCCGGAAAAGCTGCTGCTGACGAATAGCGGGCTTCCTGTTTACCGCGCCTTGGCCATGGCGATGGGCCGCCGCGGCGTCGAAGTGATTGGCTTCCATCACGGCAATGACATGGGCGGCCAGTACTACCCGGCCGGCGATCTGGTCGAGCTGCTGCCGGTCGACCGCTTTGTGGTTCCGAGCGACGCCTGCCTGCGGTGGCGGCAAGCGGCCTATGCCCGAAGCCGGCTGTCGCGAATCCAGCCGGTCCAGTTCGAACGCGTGGCCGATCCGTCGTACGGCCAGTGGGCGGATGCCGGCCGTAAGGCCGCGCTGCCGCGGTCGGTCAAGTCGGTCATGATCATGGGCTATCCGCCGAACTGGATTCGCTATCCCGATCTCGCCGGCCATTGGTCGCTTGCGCAACTCGATCTAGAAATTTCGTTGATCGAGACGCTCGCCGCTGCGGGCTTCACGGTGCTCTACAAGGCGCATCCCGAGTGGGAAGCCCAATTGAAGCGGCTGTTTGCTAACGTCAATTGCGAGTTTGTCGGCGGCCACGTGGAAGACTGCTGGCAACGCGCCGATGCCTTCGTGTTTCCGCGCACCACGTCGACGAGCTTCGGCTTTGCACTGTGCACAAACCGGCCGATCGTGTTGCTCGACATGCCTGGCCAGGAGTGGGTCGAGGAGGCTTATGCTCTGCTCGCCCGCCGTTGCCGTATGGTGCCGGCGACGGTCGACAAAGGCGTGCACATTCGTTTCGACAAACAGGCGCTTGTCGCTGCGCTGAAGCAGCCGGTCGTGGCGGCCGATCGAAGCTACGTCAATCAGGCGATGCGCGCGTAATCGGCGCCAACCGATGTCCACCGTCGCCATCATTCAAGCACGCATGACCTCGACCCGCTTGCCGGGCAAGGTTCTGCTGCCGCTCGGACGTCGCACCGTGCTCGACTGCGTCATCAGCCGGGTGTCCGCGGTGGCTGGCATCGACAAGATCTGCATCGCCCTTCCCGAAGGTCGCGAGCACGACGTCATCGAAAAGCATTTCGCCGGGCTGCCGTCCATCGCAATTGCCCGCGGGCCTGAGCACGATGTGCTCGCGCGCTTCATCATTGCGGCAAGACAAACGGACGCAACCCGGATTGTGCGCGTTACCTCGGATTGCCCGATGATCGATCCGGTCGTAATTTCGGCAGTGCTCGCAATACACCAGGCCGGCGGCGCCAGTTACGCGGCAACCTCTCATGATTCTGGCTTCCCGATCGGTTGCGATTGCGAGATCGTGACGCGACAAGTGCTCGAAATGGCCGACTGCGAAGCGACGGACCCCTACGAGAGAGAGCACGTGATGCCGTTCATCTGGCGGCGGCCCGAGCGCTTTCCGGCGCTCTATCTCGATCGCAAGCCAGATCTGCGGCATCTTCGGCTCACCGTTGATGTGCCCGCCGACTACGAGTTGGCCAAGGCGCTCTATGCCAGGCTGGGTGGCAATCCCTTGTTCGGCATCGATGCGGTCGAGCGCGTTCTCGCAAAAGAACCGGAGCTGCAGGCAATAAACGCCGGCGTCACGCAGACGCCATACGTCTATTTGCAGCAATGAGAAGATGCAGCACGCGGACCTAAAGACAGCCAGATCGACGACGGCGTCGCCAGTCGACATTGCCGTTCGTGCCGAATTCGGATGGCGGCGTGCCGCTCAATCCGGCATCGAGCTATGGACTAAGGGCTACGGCGGCGTGGAACGTTCGGACTTGCTCAGCCAGTTGGCAAAGCTTCCGCGCGAGCCTCAACCGTCGGATCTTGCGCGGGTTTTTTCCAATCTCGACGGTCACTTTGCCGTTGTCGCGCGCGCGCCCAGCTGGACCTTCGCCGCGGTTGATTCTGTACGCAGCATTCCGCTCGCCTTCGCGCGCTTCAGCGGACAATGGTGCATCGACGATCAAGCATTGCGGCTGCGCAACGCCGTGGGCCTCGGTGCCGGCGACCTGGATTCCGAAGCAGCTCTTGCGCTCGGCATGGCGGGCTACACGATCGATATCGCCACGCTCTATCGCGGACTTCAGCAATTGGGCCCGGGCGAGCTCGTGCTGTTTTCGCGCGAGGGGGAGCCGCGGTGCTATCGTTATCACTGCTACCGACCGTGGCGCGGGGACAAGCCCGCCTACGACTCTGCGAAGTCGCAAAAGGCGCTGACCGAAACGACGCTTGCCCTGATCGATGCCACCATGAAGGGCATCGGCGACCGCACGCTCGTTGTGCCGCTATCGGCCGGCCGCGACTCGCGGCTCATCGTCAGCGCCGCGCACCATCTCGGCTACGGCAATATCCGTACCTTCGCTTATGGCAAGCCGGGAAACCACGAGGCCGAAACTAGCCGCGCGATCGCTGAACGCCTCGGCTTCCCGTGGCGGTTTGTGCCCGTCGAGGTCACGATGATGCGGCGCTACTTCCAAAGCGAAACGCACGCGTCATATTGCGCCTTCGCCGACACGTTGCAGTCGGTATTGTTCGTGCAGGATTTGCCGCAGATTGCAGTCCTGAAGGCGGACGGCTTCATTCCGTCCGACGCTGTCCTCTGCAACGGCAACAGCGGCGATTATATCAGCGGCGCCCATATCGTCCCGGAGATGTGCTCGGTCGCGAAAGGTCTACCGGATGAACAGCGCCTCCAGCGGATTGTCGGCGCGTTGTTCAAGAAGCACTTCGGTTTGTGGACGACCTTGCAGACCCCCACCAATCGTGCCCGCATCGAACGTCAGCTGCTCGCCTCGCTCGCTCGCGCAGGCGCGACATTGGGCGATCCGTCCGATGACTACGGCCTCTACGAATATGCCGAGTTCCAGGACCGCCAATGCAGATACGTCATCACCGGCCAACGCATTTACGAATTTCTCGGTCATGAGTGGCGTCTGCCGTTGTGGGAAAAGGCCTATCTTGACTTTTTCGAGGCTGTACCGCTTGCCGGCAAAGTCAATCAGCGACTCTACGCCGACATGCTGACGGCGGAAAACTGGGGCGACGTCTGGCGCGACGTGCCGGTGAACGCGAAAACTGTGCGGCCACACTGGATCAGGCCTCTGCGCTTGCTCGCCAAGGCCGCTCACTCACCGCTTGGCCGCGAGGCATGGCACCGCTTTGAGCGGCGCTATTTCCAATACTGGATGGAAGGTGGCGCTCATTCGGCGATCAAGCCATACCGAACGGTCGCGCGTGACCGCCGCGGCGCGCGCAATGCCATCGCCTGGCTGACCGAAGCCTATCTGAATTCGCATGGGCTGACCTATGATGGACAGCCGCTTGCAGCCCATGTCTAACGATTTTTCCTTGGCGGGCTACCGCAGCCTGCTGGGCGCCTTCGCCGCGCACGGCTACGAGGTGCGAGGCTATGAGGACGCGGAACCCGACCGTCCGCATCTGATCCTGCGGCACGATCTCGACATGTCGCTCGATGCCGCGCTGCCGGTCGCGGAGATCGAAAACGAGCTCGGTGTGAAGAGTCACTACTTCGTCCTGATCCGCACGGAAATGTACAACCCGTGGTCCGCCCATGCAGTGCGCTCGCTTGGCCGTCTGCGCAGCCTGGGGCACGATATCGGCTTGCATCTCGACGGCTCTTTGTACGGAAACGATTTGTCCGTGATCGAGGAAGGCGCGCGCTCGGAAAGCAGCATTCTGGAGCAAATCACCGGAGCGCCGGTGCGCTTAATTAGTTTTCATCGGCCGGTCCAGGCGCTCGTCGGAAAATCCGGCAAGTTGGCTGGCCGCCGCCACGCGTATGAGCCGCGTTTTGTTTCAGAAATGGGGTATTGCTCGGATTCGCGTGGTGCTTGGCATCATGGCAATCCGCTGAGCCATCCGGCGACGCGCGACCGCCGTGCGCTGCAACTTCTTACGCATCCGATCTGGTGGGTATCAGGCGGGCTGGATGGCGCGGTGGCAAAACTTGACCAGTTTCTTGCAGAGAGAACCCAATTGCTGCGCCAGGAAGTTGCCGCGAACTGCGAGCCCTATCGTGCTGCTTTAGAAACATGATGTCGCGTTCATGAGCGTTTCTGGAATTGCACGCGTGGCCGCCAGTTCAAAAAAACTTGTCGCGATTCACCAGCCGAACTACGCGCCTTGGCTGGGTTACTTTTACAAAATGGCGCGAGCAGACGTCTTTATTTTTTTGGATGACGCGCAGTTTTCCAGGGGCAGTTATACAAATCGCGTTCAGATCGCGGCGAATGGCCCACCGCGCTGGTTAACCGTGCCTGTTCGCCATGCCTTCGGCGCGTCGATCAATCGTATCGAGGTTGCCAGTGAGCGCTGGGCGCAAGCACACCTCGACACGCTGCACAACAGCTATGCGAAGGCCGCGCACTTTCGAGCGGTCTGGCCCGACATTCTCGACATTTACGCCGGCTTGCCGAGCGGCTCCTTGGCTGATGCAAACATATCGCTCATCCTAAGCCTTTCGAAACGGTTGGGAATCGAAACGGTGACACAGCGCGCGTCGGACATGGGCTGCGATTCGATGATAGCCGACGATCGCCTTATCGCGCTCTGTCATTGCAGTGGCGAAAACGTCTGTTATCTGTCGGGCAAAGGCGGCAGCAATTATCAAGACGAGCAAAAATTTAAAGCCGCGTCGATCGACTTGATCTACGCAAACTTCGAACATCCTCGCTATCCTGTTGGGGAGATAACATTCGTCGCTGGTCTATCGGTGTTCGACGCGGTGTTCCACCTTGGCTGGAGCGGGGCGGCCGCTCTCCTTAAAGCGTGACAATGCGTGTTCTCTGCCTCGACGCCGAAGGCGGTTTCGGCGGCTCGTCACGCTCGCTGTTCGAGTCGGTCCGGTATCTGCACAAAGACGTCGAGGTCGAGGTGTGGTGCCGCAGGCTTGGCCCGATCAAGGCACGCTACGATGAGATCGGCGTGCCGTGTCGAGTTACACCTTCGATGCCCTCCGCGAGCGCGGTTCCTCGACTTTCGCGCAATCTATATTCGTTTGCTCAATTCGTGGCGTCTTGGGCCCGCACCAAGGCGTTTCGGGAAGAGTTATTGGCAGCAGCGCGCGATCGTTTTGATCTAGTTCACTTCAATTTGGAGGCGCTATTTTGGTTGATGCGTTGGCTGCGATTGCAGCTAGGTCCAAGTTATCCGTTAACTATGCACGTACGCACTACGGTGCCGGCGAACTTGTTTACGCGTTGCCAATTTCGTTCGATCGTCGACAACGCCAGCAATTTGATCTTCATTACAGAGAACAATAAGCATCTGACGGAGCATTTGGTGCGGAAGAAAATCAGGGGCGCCGAGATTTTCAATATCGTTCGCGTCCCTGAGAATATCGAAGCGAATGCCGAGCTCGCCAGCGATCCGCGATTCAAGGTCGCCGTGCTGTCGAACTATGACTATATGCGCGGCATTGACCGACTAGTCGATACTGCTTGCATTCTTGCTGAGCGGGGCCGTCGCGACGTGCTCTTCATCATCGCTGGAAAAATGAACCTCTCGCCCTCTAGTCCTGGCGAGCTTGGAAAAATCGGCCGCCGTGGGGGCACGTTAGCCGATTACGCGAAAGAAAATCACGTAGCCAACATGTTCCGCTTTTTGGGGCATATCGCCGATCCTTACCCCGTTCTTGCGGCGTGCGACCTGCTCGCCAAACCGACTCGCGAGTACAACCCTTGGGGCCGTGACATCCTCGAAGCGATGGCCTTCGGACGGCCAGTCATCACCGTCGGCACATATGACCGCTTTGTCGAGAACGGCGTTACTGGCGTGCTGCACGCCGAATTTGACGCTGAAGAGTGGGCCGATGATATCGCCCGGCTGGCCGACGATCGTCGGCTTGGCCAACGGCTGGGATCAGCGGCCGCGGAGCGTGTCGCCAAGCTCTGCGATGGGCCGTCGCGCGCACATGATCTTCTCGCTGTCTGGCAGTCGGCAATCGCGGAATCTTCGGAAGAACGAAATTCATGTGCGGCATAGCGGCCCTCATCGAGCCCGGCCGGCGCTTTGATCCTTCGCTGCTCGAGGCGATGGGCGATGATCTGCGCCATCGCGGTCCTGACTCCAGCGGCATCGTCAACGAGCCAGGTGTCGCCCTCGTTTTTCGTCGGCTCTCGATCCTTGATCCGACGCCGCGCGCCGATCAGCCGATGGCGGACGCATCGGGTGAAGCGACGATCATCTTCAACGGCGAGATCTACAATTTCCGTGAGCTGCGCGCGCAGCTCGAAGCGGCCGGCGTGCGTTTCCGCACGACCGGCGACACCGAGGTCATTCTGCAGGGCTATCTCACCTGGGGCGAGACGGTGCTCGACAAACTGGAAGGCATGTATGCCTTTATTTTGCTCGATCGCCGCCAGGGCGAAGTGCTGGCGGCGCGTGATCCGTTTGGCATCAAGCCGTTCTATCTGTTGCAGAAGGGCCCGCTCATCGGCTTCGCCAGCGAGATGCGGCCGCTGACGCGACTGACGCCGCCGGAAGCTGACCCGGCCGCGCTTTCCGAACTTCTCACCTTCGGGTGGGCGGCAGGAAATCTAAGCAATCTCAAATACATAGAGCGAGTTCCCGGCGGCACGCTACTGCGCATTTCGCTCGCCGACGGGACGATCCAGCGCCGCCGCTTCTGCGATCCGCTCGAGACGTTCGGGGACGAGACGCCGCTGTCGCCCGGAGACGCCGTCGAGCGCGCGCACGACGCCGTGCGTAAATCTGTCAAAGCGCATCTGACGAGCGACGTCGGCTACACGGTGCAGCTCTCAGGCGGCGTCGATTCAAGTCTCATCACCGCGATTGCAGCCGAGCACACCGAGGGACGGCTCGTCACCTTCGGCATCAAGCTCGAGGACGATCGCCACGATGAATCGCAGTGGCGCAAGCAGGTGATCGACCGCTACCGCGTCGATCATCACGAAATTGCGCTCGGCGCACGCGAATTTGCCGATGCGTTGCCGCGCGCGATCCGCCACATCGAAGGCCCGAGCCCGCACATGGGCTGCGTCATGCTGATGTTGCTGTGCGATCGCATTCGCGAAGTTTCGAAGGTGGTGCTGACAGGCGAGGGCGGTGACGAATTCTTCGGCGGCTACGAGCGCTATGGCCGCTGGCGCAAACTGAGCGCGCAGGAACGTTTGAGCCGTTTCGTTCCGACGGCCGTGTTGCCGCAGCGCCGGCCGTTTCTGGGGCTCAAGCGCATGGCCGGCAAGGATGCGGCGAGCTACGCTTCGGTTTATCTCGATTTTCCGATCATGCACCGGATGTTCCCGGCCCTGGTGCCAAAACCGGGCCTGCGGGAGCAAGCATCGCGTCGCTTCCGGGATTTTCGTGATCGGCTGCTGGCCGTTGACCAGTCGGCCTATCTGGAATCGCTGCTGGTCCGGCAGGACAAGATGGCGATGGCTGCGTCAGTCGAGGCGCGTGTGCCGTTTGTGCATCTGCCGCTGGCGCGCGTGCTCAATCGTTTACCGCGCGCGTTGCGCGTGCCGGGCGGCGTGACCAAGCCGATCCTCAAGGCAATCGGCGAGCGCTATCTGCCGCGCGAACTGCTCTATCGCCGAAAGGTCGGCCTCACGCTGCCATTCCAAGATTGGCTGATGCAGGTGGACGGCCTCGGCCGCTTTCTCGACGACCTTGCTGCGCCCGACAGCCGCCTCGGCGCTTATACCGACCGCAAGCAGCTCACGTCGGCGGTTGAGCGCTTCCGCAGCGGCAAGCGTGAGGGGCTGCCCGACATGGTGCGGCTGATCAACGTCGAAGCCTGGCTACGGTCGCTGCACGCGCCGCAAGGCGTGCGTGATTTGCGCGCCGCCTGAGCATCCATGCTGCAGCCGATGCGCCGCCCGGTTAAACGCGTCACCTTTGTGTTGCCGGATTTTGAGGCCGGAGGTGCACAGCGCGTGGTCGTCGCCATCGCCAATGGGCTTGATCGGTCGCGCTTTATCCCTTCAATTCTGGCACTCGACGCGCGCGGACCGTGGCGCGACATGGTGGCGGAGCACGTCACCGTGACCAGCCTTGGGCATCCGCGCCTGCGTCACGGATTTGCCGCGCTGCGTTCCGCGCTGCGCCGCGCCGCGCCGGACATCATCGTATCGACCATCGGTTATCTCAATCTGGGCGTTCTGATGAGCCGGCCGGCGGCGAGCCGCGTCATTGTGCGCGAATCGAATACGCCGAGCCAGACGCCTACGGGGATCGTGTCGCGCCTTGCCCAGCGACTCGGCTATGTCTTGCTTTATCGCCGCGCCGATTGCGTCATCAGCCCGAGTGAGCTGATCGCCGAAGAGCTGGCGTGCGATTATCGAGTGCCGCGCGACCTTATCCAGGTGATCCGTAATCCGGTGGATGAAGTGGCATTGCGGGCTGCCGCCGCGCCGCCACGCCGGCGGCCGGGAAAGGGCGCGCGGTTCGTCGCGGTCGGTCGGCTATCGCGGCAAAAGGGTTATGACCGGCTGCTTGAGACACTTTCGTCATATGAGGGCGATCTTCACGTTTCTATTTTCGGCGAGGGCGAGGAGCGCACCTCGCTCGAGGGTCAGTCGCGCTCGCTCGGATTGGCGGGCCGCGTCGCCTTTGCCGGCTTTGATCCCAATCCTGCGCCATGGATCTCCGGCGCGGACGCCTTGCTGTTGCCGTCGCGGTGGGAGGGCCTGCCGAACGTTGCGCTGGAAGCGCTCGCCTGCGGCACGCCAGTGATAGCCACGCCGGAATCCGGCGGTATCCACGAGATTGCCAAATTGGCCAAACCGGGCGCGGTGACAATTGCCCCAATGGGTGCAGAATTCATCGCGGCAATGGCGGCCGCGCGGGCAAACGACAATGGCCAGCTCCGCGCCTCCCTGCTGCCGAATGAGTTTCAGCTGGCCGTGGTTATCGCGGACTTCGAGCGTCACCTGGATAGCGTCTTGCAAGAGGAACGCCGAGCATGAGCCGCATTCTGGTCACTGGCGCCGACGGCTTCATCGGCTCTCATCTGGTTGAAGAGTTGGTACGCCAGGGCCGCAGCGTCCGGGCCTTCGTGCTGTACAATTCGTTCGATCATTGGGGCTGGCTCGATTCCATTCCCGCGACTGTCAAGGAGTCGTTTGAGGTGGTCGCCGGCGACGTGCGCGACCGCAACTGCATCGATCAGGCGCTGTCGGGTTGCACGAGCGTTCTGCATCTGGCGGCGCTGATCGGCATTCCTTATTCCTATCGGGCAGCGGAAAGCTACGTCGACGTCAACGTGCATGGCACGCTGAATATCGTCGAGGCCGCGCGCGTCAAAGGCATCGAGAAGGTGGTCGTCACCTCGACCAGCGAGGTTTACGGCACTGCGCAGTTTGTCCCCATTACGGAAGAGCACCCGCTGGTCGGGCAGTCGCCTTACGCGGCCACCAAGATCGCCGCCGATCAGCTCGCGCTCTCCTACCAAAAGTCCTTCGGCGTGCCGGTCGCGATCGCGCGGCCGTTCAACACCTATGGTCCGCGCCAATCGGCCCGCGCCGTCATTCCGACGATCATCAGCCAGGTCGCCAATGGCGAGCGCAAGATCAAGCTCGGCGCCTTGCATCCCACCCGCGATTTCACCTTCGTCACCGACACGGCGCGCGGCCTGATCGCAGTGCACGACAGCGCGAAATCAGTAGGCGAGGTCATCAATCTCGGCACGGGGTTTGAGATTTCTGTCGGCGACCTCGCCAAATTGATTGCCGAAACGATGGGCGCCAAGGTCGAATTTGAGTCCGAAAGCGAACGCGTGCGTCCGGCGGCGAGCGAGGTCGAGCGGCTTTGCGCCGCCGTTGGCAAAGCAGAGAAGTTGCTCGGTTGGAAGCTACAGTTGCAAGGGCTCGACGGCTTGCGCCAGGGCCTCGCCACGACGGTGAAGTGGTTCGCCGATCCGAAAAACCGCGAGCGGTACCGGATCGGCCGCTACACGGTTTAGTCCCATGCGTCTTTCCTATCTGCTCTCGCTGACACCGCTGGAAACCTGGCGGATTGCGCGCCACCGTTTGCCCGGCTTCAAGGGTGGGCCGGCCTGGACGCCGGAAGAGCTTCTCTCATCGTCCAAGCACGGCCGCGGCATCCGCTTTGCTGAATTGCTGCTGCGCCAAGAGGCAGTCGTGCGCCGGCACCGACCGTGGGAGCCGCTCGATTTCGCCGGCAAACGCGTGGTCGAGGTCGGCTGCGGGCCGCTTGCCGGGTATGGGCCGCTTGCAATTTTTTGCGGCGCAACCGCCTTCGAGAGCGCCGAGCCGGAATGGGACGAACGCCTGTTCTATTCCGATGAGATTACCGACCGTTACTTGCGAATCTTCCATGCCGACCTGACGGGGCTTTATGGCCCGCGCATGGATTTTGCCGTGTTTTGCCGCGCGTTGCGGGAGCGGACGACGGTGCATCGTTGCGGCTTCGAAGCTGCGCCAATGAACGGTCCCGTCGATATCGTCCTGTCGCAATCCTGCCTTGAGCATGTCTTTCCGCTTGAAGCGACGGTCAAAAAGCTCGCATCGATCCAGAGTCAGCAAACGCGGTTTTTGCATCTCGTCGACTTTGGCAACCACTATCCAACCGGCAATCCATTCGACGGCCTCTATGAACAGCCACCCGCCGACTACATCGCTCACCGCGGCAAGGCGATCAATCTTCTGCGTGCGCCCGATGTTGAGGGCCTGTTCAAGCGCTACGGCATTCCGGCGCAGTTGATCGCGTCCCGCAAGATCGAATCCTCCGCGGGTAAGATCGATCCTTGGTGGCGCGAGCGCTACGATGAGACGGCGCTGTTCACGCAGCTCGCCCTCGTCGCCGGCCCAGCCGCATGACCGACGTGATGCATGTCATCAGCGGGCTGGGGACGGGCGGGGCAGAGAGAGTGCTGGTGCAGCTGGCCGGCGCGCTACGCACACGCGGCCTGTCGCAGCACGTGGTCAGTCTGAGCGCGCTTGACACGCTCGCCGTCGATCTGCGCGCGACCGGTGCCGAATTAACCATACTAAACGCGGACACCATCGCGTCCGCGCCAGGCGCGATCGCCGCACTCGCGCGCGTCGTCAATCGTCTGCGACCGCGCATCCTTCAGGGCTGGATGTATCACGGCAACATCGCGGCCACTTTTGCACACTATCTCTGCGCCGGCCGTCGCGACCGCAGGCTGTTCTGGAACTTGCGCGCGTCCAATATGGACGCGAAGCGTTACGGCAGGATTATTCGCCTTAGCGCGATGCTGTCGCATTTGCCGCAAGCAGTCATCGCCAATTCGCAGGCCGGTGTCGATTTCCACCGCGAGCATGGTTTTCGCCCCAAGCAATTCATGGTGATCGATAACGGCATCGACACCGAAAAATTCCGCCCCAACGCTGCAGCGCGCAAACGAATTCGCGCGGAGCTCGGTATTCCGGATGCGGCGTTGGTCGTCATCCACGTCGCACGGGTCGATCCGATGAAGGACCACGCCACTTTCGTTGCGGCCATGGCGCAGGCGCCCTTGCTGACTGGCATCATGGTCGGGGAGGGCACGCAGGCGCTTGCAGCCCCGCCCAACGTGCACGGGATCGGCGGACGGCGTGATACCGAAGCACTTTATGCAGCCGCCGACATTGTGGCGTCCACCTCGGCTTTCGGTGAAGGTTTTTCTAACGTGATTGCGGAAGGCATGAGCGTTGGACTGGTGCCGGTGGCGACCGACGTCGGCGATGCGCGCCGTATCGTTGGCGATGCCGGATCGATCGTTGCTCCGCGCGATCCGCAAGCCTTCGCCATCGCGCTGCAAGAGGTTGCAGCGCTACCCTACGCCGAACGCCACCGGCGCGGACTCGTTGCGCGTGAACGCATTGGCGCGAATTTTACGCTTGAACAAACCGCGGATGCGTTTGCCCGGCTTTACACGGCGGCTTGAGCCGGGCGGCAAACTGCAATGGCTTTGACCACAAAGCAAAAGATCAAAATTGCCCAACTGCTGTCGGGCTGTGTGCGAACTTTGCGACGCGGGCTCAGATATTCGGACGACATCGCAGAGGTCACGCGCAAAGGGATAAGGTGGCGGCTCGATCTCCGCGAAGGAATCGATCTCTATATTTATCTGTTAGGCGTATTCGAATGGGTGACGGTTCGCGCCTATTCGCGTCTTATCAAGCCCGGCGACGTCGTGCTCGATATCGGAGCAAATATTGGCGCTCACATGCTGCAGTTCGCGCGTCTGGTCGGCCCGTCCGGGCACGTCTACGCATTTGAGCCGACTCAATACGCCTACGACAAGCTGCAGACCAATATCAGGCTCAATCCTTACTATGCGCCCGAGATCACCGCGCTGCAGGCAATGCTGGTAGCGAGCAATTCCTCGGCGCTTGCGCCAGAAATCTATTCCAGTTGGCCGCTGCGCGACGACAAGGACGCTAACGAGCAACATGGCGGCGTCATGAAATCAACGCGTGGCGCGTCGGCCATGACGCTCGACGATGCCTTATCGCGCTTGGGCGTCAAGAAGGTCGATTTCGTCAAGCTCGATGTGGACGGACACGAATGCGAGGTGCTCGAAGGATGGACGACGATCGACAAATATAAGCCCAAGATCTTGCTCGAACTGGCCCATGTCGGCGACGATGCGCATGTATCCAACTTGTTGAATTTGTTGTCCAAGCGCGGCTACCAATTTTTCAAAGTGGGCGGGGCCACATTGACGGCTCTCCAGATCGACAATGCGCTTATACAAAGCATCCGCGCGGGGACGTCATATAATGTGCTCGCGCTTCCGGCCGCTAAAGATCAAGTTACTTCGTTAGCCGCCTAAGCGGCGTCATACCCGCCGATAAACCGCCAGCAGCCTGAATGCGGCGAGACGCCCAAACAAGCCGCGCAGCGCCCACTCCAGATTCAGCAAAGGCCGGCTGAGGGCGACCGGCAATGCGCTCCATTCGCGAAACCCACCTGACAGCGGGTAAGCAAGGAATGAAAAATAATCAACGTGATCGAGTTTGAGCGCCGGTACCGCGCTTTCACACGCCTCGCGATAGCGGCCGGTGAGCAAGGTCGGGATGGCCTGGTTGGAGTCGTAGGGATTCTTGTCTGCGGAAATGTCGCTCGCGAGCGGGTCGACTGACATGTCGACCGGCTCGTCATGAAATCGCCGATAGAACAGACCGCTCAGCGGCGTGATGGCCGGTTCGCAAACAATCATGCGGCCGCCCGCTCGCAGCACGCGGCCGGCCTCGGTGAGAAAGCGCAGCGGGCTCGCAATGTGATGGAGCACGTCGACCATGACGATATTGGCGAAGCTTGCGTGGGCAAAGGGAAGCTGCTGCGCGTCGCAAACAAGGTCGAGCCAGGGTGCCGGCAAGATATCGCTGCTGATGGTCGTCGGCGCAAACAGCTTGAAATTGCCAGAGCCGCCGCCAACCTCCAGGATTGGCCCGGGCACGACATGCTCGAGTATCCGTTGATAGATGTCACTGTAGACGGCGCGCAGGACCGGCTTGCGATCCCAGATTTCGCGATAGGTTGCCGGCGCTTTTTCCACGTCCATGTCCGCTAGAGCGCCCGCAACTTCATGAAGGCGAATATTACCATGCGCGCCAGCAGCAGGCCGTGGCGAAACCGCGAGATGTTGGTTTGCCCATATTCGCGCGCGGCGTAGCGAATCGGCACTTCTGCCGTCTTGAGATTAAGCCGTGCCGCACCGAAAATGAGATCGAAGTCACCGAACGGATCGAAGTCGCCGAAATACGATCGATTGCGTGCGATCTCATCGTAGTCGTGCCGCCGCAAGACCTTGGTGCCGCACAGTGTGTCGGTATAGCGTTGGCCCAGCAGGAAGCTGAACAGCCGCGCAAAGATGAAGTTGGCAATGCGATTGAGAAGCTGCATTGCCTCGTCTTCCATCGGATAGACCAGGCGCGATCCGTTGATAAATTCGCCTTTTCCGCGGACGAGTGCTTCGTAATATTTCGGCAAATCCTCCGGCGGCATCGTGAGGTCAGCGTCGAGGATCATCAGAACATCGCCGGTCGCCTGCGCAAATCCCGTCCGGACCGCGTCGCCTTTTCCTTTTCCGCTCTGTTGAACCGCCTTGATATTGTATTGAGGATAGGCGCGCTGGACGCGCTGCACCTCCTCCCACGTGCCATCGCTGCTGTGTCCTTCGACGAAGACAATCTCGATGTTCGGACAGAAACGCGGAAGCCGCTGCACCGCGGCTTCGATATTGCCGCGCTCGTTGCGGCAGGGGATGACGACCGACACGGACGGCGTTTCACCGAGCGTTTTTGGTCGTGGCCGTGCGACTACATAGTTGCGCAAGCCGAACTTCCGGATTAGTGGCAATGTCGCTATGAAGCGGTTGATCAGCCGTCCGAGCCCGAACAGGCGAAACGGAACGAGCATGCGCCATTCGCGCTTGATGACGTCGAAGTCGGCGAGTTGCAGCAGATTGGCTATGTCTTGGCTGGTGAGCCAGTTGCGGCGCACATAGCGTTGGCTAAGGGAGAACTTGGCGTAAAGCGCCATGATCGGGTCCCAAAGCCGCGTGTAGTAGGAAACGATCAGTCGCGTTTCCGGCTTGCAAAAACGATGGAGGTCCTGCAGCGTCACAAGGCAGTCGTCGAGCGAACCGATCGTGTCCGGAATAATGATAGCGTCGAAGGGCTCGGCGAGTTCGGGTGCAGGTTTCAGGTTCTCAACGTCGTCGCAAATAAATTTCAGCACGGGATACGTCCGTTTTGCGTTTTCGATTTTGCTCGGACTGAAGTCGACACCGACAGTCGTTGAAGGTTGCAGCGCGTTCAGCAGATGTCCGTTGCCGCAACCAAGAACGAGCACGCGCCGGCCGGGCGGCACGAGGAAGCGCATATAGCGCCATTCCTCTTCATAGTAATACGGATGCCGTGCTGCCCACGCGTTGCGCGCATCGGCAAGCTTTTCGGCCTGCTCGAAGAGGAGCTGCTTGCGGCGTGAAAACGGCCGCTGAATTCGCGCCGGTGCCACGGAGGTGGTCTCGAGCGGTTGCGCGCTACTCTTCATCCCAATTCCGGGTAATTAAGCAAAAGGTGCATTCTGCCCATCGATACGACGCCGCCTCTGACCCCGGCAAGAGCTTCTTGCGTAAGCCTGTCACTATTGTTTACAGCGGCGACTGGCAGCTAAACATGGCGCCAGATTAAAGGCGAAACGGCTTTACGCATGGCACATGGACGCAAAATCGCGGTGATTGGGCTCGGCTATGTGGGCTTGCCCGTTGCCGTAGCGTTTGCGCGTTCCGGAGCCTCGGTGATCGGTTTTGACGTCGACCGCAAGCGTCTCGACGAATTGCGGTCGGGTCACGACCGCACCCGCGAGGTCGAAGCGTTCGATCTCAAGCAGGCAGCGCTGCGTTACGAGCACGATGCTGGCCGGCTCGCCGAGGGTGATTTCTACATTGTCACCGTGCCGACCCCGATCGACGATGAGCGCCGGCCCGACCTCGGCGCCATGTTGTCCGCATCCAAAACCGTCGGCGGCGCGCTCAAGCGCGGCGACATCGTGGTTTACGAATCGACCGTCTATCCGGGCGCGGTCGAGGAAGAATGCGTGCCGGTGCTGGAAAGGAATTCCGGCCTCAAAGCGGGCAGCGATTTCACCGTCGGCTATTCGCCGGAGCGCATCAATCCCGGCGACAAGAACCATCGCTTCGAAACCATCACCAAGGTCGTGTCCGCGCAGGATGCGCGTACGCTCGATATTGTTGCAGAGGTATATGGCTCGGTGGTGAAGGCTGGCATCCATCGCGCTCCCTCGATCAAGGTCGCGGAAGCTGCCAAGGTTATCGAAAATACACAACGCGACCTCAACATTGCTTTTATGAACGAGCTATCTGCGATCTTCCATCAACTTGGCATCGATACCGGCGACGTGCTGGCCGCGGCTGCGACCAAATGGAATTTTCAGAAATTCGAGCCGGGCTTGGTCGGCGGCCACTGCATCGGCGTCGACCCTTACTATCTGACCTTTCGCGCCGAAAAAGCCGGCTACCATCCCGAAATCATCCTGGCGGGGCGGCGCATCAACGACAGCATGGGCGAGGGCGTCGCACGCCAATGCATGCGCGCCCTTGAAGCGCGCGGGCGCCAAAAGCCAACTGTCACGGTGCTCGGCATGACGTTCAAGGAAAACGTCCCGGACATTCGCAATTCGAAGGTCATCGATATCGTGCGCGAGCTTGGCCGCGGCGGCGCTAGCGTGCAGGTGCACGATCCGATTGCGCTGCCTGAGGAAACCGCGCGCGAATATAAAGTGACATTAACGCCGTTCGACAAATTACAGCCCGCTGA
>Ga0335081_10001723_pt1 | contig 34799 bp, 36 predicted proteins | sample Lox_Sample_35_FD_206713 | JGI IMG/M metagenome (GOLD analysis project Ga0335081, IMG submission 206713) | Soil microbial communities from Loxahatchee National Wildlife Refuge, Florida, United States - Lox_Sample_3.5 | ecosystem: Environmental > Terrestrial > Soil > Wetlands | place: USA...
TCCGACAAAGGCCGGCTCATAAGGCTTCGGCACCACGATCGAGCCCGGGACGCGTGCATCCTGCTTGAGCAACGTCGCCCGGGCGGAGGCATACACCACCGGCAGCTGCGGCTGCATTTCGCGTGCCCTCCGCGCCAGGGCCGCACCGTCCATGCCGCCTGGCAAATTGATATCGGTAAACAGAACATCCACCGGCAGCGCGGCAAGATGCGCCAAGGCGTCGGCGGCGTTGCTCACGGTGCGGACGTCAAACCCCTGCTCCGACAAAGATTGCGATACCCATTCGCTGATGAGGAACTCGTCCTCAACAAAAAGAACGTGAATAGGCTCGCCCGCTGTTGCGCTCGATTCCATGACATTCCACCCAATCCCTTCGCGTCCATGGACGCGTAACGCCGGTTTCATGGAAGCGTTCAACCTAATGAAAATCGTAGTGAGTTATGATTTGCGATCTGTTAACGGCAGAAATCGCCCGCACCCGATCGGCGCTGGCGCCGGACTTTGCCGTCTCGCCCTACGGCCCCTTGAAGGCGCAGGGGCGACCCGGCTAAACGGGCCCATGGCGAGCCGCGAATCCGCTCTCATCGACATCACGCCCGAGGTGCTGCTGAAGGCCTATTCTTGCGGCATTTTCCCCATGGCCGAGAGCGCCGATGACCCGGCGCTGTATTGGATCGAACCGGAACGGCGCGGGCTTATCCCGCTCGACCGATTTCATGTCCCGGCCCGGCTGGCGCGGACCGTGCGATCCACCCCATTCTCCGTTTTCGTCGATCGCGACTTCGACGCCGTCATCGATGGCTGCGCGCAACCGGCGGCGGGGCGTGCGCGAACCTGGATCAACGGCCGTATCCGCACTCTTTATCGCAAGCTCTATGAGCGCGGCGATTGCCACACCGTCGAGGTTTATGACGGCGAAGAACTGGTCGGCGGCCTTTATGGTGTGAGCCTCGGCCGCGCCTTCTTCGGCGAGAGCATGTTCCACCGCACGCGGGACGCCTCCAAGATCGCGCTCGTGCATCTGGTGGCGCGGCTCAAGGCCGGCCATTATCGGCTGCTCGATACCCAGTTCGTCACCGACCATCTGCGCACGTTCGGTGCGATCGAGGTGTCGCGGCCGGTGTACCACAAGCTGCTGGATGCCGCGCTTGTCGGCGAGGGCGATTTCGCGGCCTTGCCGATCGAGGGGCCAATCTCAGGCGAAACTGCGTTGGCCCGCCTTGCGGCGGATTGATCCGTTCAATCGTCGGTGGAGGGCGCGGGCTCGGCTACCGGCGGCCTGACCGGCCGCCGCGGCGGCTGTTGCCGCGCCGGCGCCACTTGTCGTGCCGGCGGCGCCGGCGGTGCTGGCGCAGCTGCGGCCTCGGGGCCCGGAGTTCCTGGCGGAGGCGGCATCGGCGTGGACTCCGCGACCGGTCCCGTCAGCGGCTGCTCGCAGCCCGTCAGCCATACGTCGTAGATCGGATGCTCGACGGCATTCAAACCCGGGCTCGAAGCGAACATCCAGCCGGTAAAGATGCGCTTGATCTCACCCTGCAGCGTCACTTCGTCGACTTCGACAAAGGCGTCCGTATTGGTGGGCTCGGTGGGCGGTCGAGTGTAGCACGCCCGCGCCGTGACCTGCAGGGCGCCGAATTGCACGGTTTCGCCGATCCCTGCGTCGAATTTGATGGTGCGGCCGGTGATCTTGTCGAGGCCGGCAAACACCGCACGGCCATTCTCGATCTTCTCGGTCGGCGTCTCGATGACAGTGGTGTCGTCCTCCTGGCCCGGCGAGGTCGGCGCGGTCGCGATGTCGGGTGGTTGCGGCGCCGCCGGATTAGCTTGCGCGGGCGCCGTCGCCGCGCCCTGCGGAGGGGCCATTGGCGGGGCCGAACTTCCTCGATTCACCGGCGCCGGCGCAGCGGTTGCTCCGGGTGGCGGCGGCAAGGGCTGCGCTTGAATGCCGGATGGTCCGCGCGCAACCGGGCTCGGCGCTGGAGCACGTTGCTGCTGCGCCGGATACTGCTGCTGAGTTGGGTACTGCTGGGCGGGATATTGCCGCGCCGGATATTGCTGGGATGGATATTGCTGGGACGGGTATTGCTGCTGCGGGGGGTTCTGGCCCGGATAGCCCACAGGAGGCGGTTGCGGCGGGAAGCCGGCATTAGGAATGTCGGCCGGTGGCCGCGGCGGCGAATCGCCAAAAGAACCGAACTGAGCCTGGACGGGCCCAGCGGCAAGCGTCGCGCCAAGCACGACGATGAAAGCGGCAATTCGAAGCATGAACACCGTGCGGCGTGGCTGCAGGCGTCCTGCCCGCGCCCCGCCCCGTTAACATGCCGAATGAGGCAAAACCAGGGATCGGCGTTGTGTCTGGAAAGACGGCCACGACGCCGATCAATGAAATTATCGTCCTACGGCACCCACGCTTTGTAGTCGCCGGTTGCTTTGGGACGCCGGCCCTGGGCCAGCGTCGAGCCGCTCGGCCGATGCGCGGCCGGCGTGCCGGTGAGATTGGGCCGGTGCGGCTTTTCCCAGCTATAGGTCTTCGCGGTCTGCCGCGTCGGCGGCACGTCCACAGTATGGTGCAGCCAACCATGCCAGCTCGGCGGCACAGTGGAGGCTTCCGCAACGCCACGATAGATAACCCAGCGGCGCTCGAGGCCGAGCGTCGGATCGATCCCGCCGCCCTTGGTGCGGAAATAGCGATTGCCGAATTCGTCCTCGCCGACGAATTCGCCGTAAAGCCAAGTCCACCACTGCGTGCCGAAAGTCTGACTGTTCCACCAGGTAAACAATCGCAGCAGAAACGTCTTCATCGCCGCTTTCCCGCCAATCGATCGCGACCGTAATGCCAGTTCGGGATGCCCGTGTCCAGAAACAACGGCGTCGGTTCCCGCGCCGAGCGCGATGAAACCGCCCTAATTCTCAAGCGTTTCCAATCGTATGCGAATCTTGAGAACTGCGCGGCAATTTCATGTGGCAAGATTTTTCGCGAAATATCCAGATCAAATTAACTGAATTCGGCCGCGCCCCGTCGTTCGTACCGCCTTGGGCCGTTTCGTTTATCATCCTGATCGGCGCGCTGGTCGCGGCCTGGCTGATACACGGCGCAATTCTCGCATCGTTGTGGCGATTTTTCTACGACCGTCGGCCCTACCTTCGGACCATCCTGCGGGCCACCAAAAATCCGACTCGGTTGGCGCTGCTGCTTATTGCGCTTGCCATCGCGTTGCCGGCCGCGCCGCTCGGGCCGGACACCAAATCACTCCTGGTCCGGGCGCTGGCGCTCGCGACGATCTGCACGTTCGGCTGGATCGCGCTGACGATCGTCCACATTGCCGCCGATCTTTATCTGCTCAATTTCCGCATCGACGTGGAAGACAATCTGTTGGCGCGCAAGCACATCACCCAGGTCCGGGTATTGCTGCGGGCGCTCGACACCGTGATCGTGCTCGTCACGCTCGGCTTCGCGCTGATGACTTTCGAGGCGGTCCGCCAATATGGCGTGAGTCTGTTTGCTTCGGCCGGCGCCGCGGGCATGATTTTCGGTCTCGCCGCCCAGCCTGTGCTCAGCAACATGATCGCCGGCATTCAGATCGCCATGACGCAGCCGATCCGCCTGGAAGACGCCGTGACCGTGCAAAACGAGTACGGTTGGATCGAGGAAATCAACGGCACCTACGTAGTGATCCGCCTGTGGGATTTGCGCCGGCTCATCGTGCCGCTCAATTTCTTCATCCAACAGCCGTTCTATAACTGGACGCGGCAGGCGGCCGCCAACATGGGCTATGTCCTGCTTTATCTCGACTATTCCGCCCCGATCGATCGGATCCGCGCCAAAGCGAGTGAGATCGTTGCAAAATCGGAGCTGTGGAGCGGCAAGGTCATCAACGTGCAGGTGACCAATGCAAGCGCCCAGGCGATCGAGGTCCGCGTTCTGTTGAGCGCCGACAATGCCGCAAATACCTCGAACCTCTGCGCCGAGGTGCGGGAAAAGCTAATCGGCTTCTTGCATCGGGAGCATCCGGAGGCCTTGCCCCGACAGCGCAACGAGATTCTGGAAATGCCGCCGCGGAAAGACGGCGGTGGCGCACCGCCATTTCACGACACCCTGGCGAAGGGAGCGTAAGACCTGGTAATTCAGCCTTCGAGCAGTGCCGTGGCGATCTCCGCCCATTCTTTCTTGAGCGGTCCCGCCGCCGGTTTGCGGCGCGCCTGCCGGTACCAATAGCGCGCATTGTCGAGATCGCCTTCGACGCGGTGCAGGTAAGCATGGACCCAGGCACTATCGGCGTCGCCCTCATCCATGACGATCTTATGCGCCTTGGCCCAGTCGTCCTTTCCGGCCCACCACAATGCGGCCAGCGCGGGCGAGAGATCCCTCGCTGGGCGATTGTTCGACAGGCTGCGCTTGAAAACCGACAGGCTCATGATCGGCAACTCTTGCGGCGCAAATCACCCCCACCAAGGCTCCGGCTTAAAGCTCCCCGCCGCCTGTTCGATAACCGCACCGAGCTTGAACAGCGCTTCTTCCTCGAACGGCCGGCCGATCAGTTGCAGACCGAGCGGCAGGCCCTGCGCATCAAGCCCGCTCGGCACCGAGATGCCCGGCAGGCCCGCCATGTTCACCGTCACCGTGAACACGTCGTTGAGATACATTTCGATCGGGTCGGCACGGCCTTTTTCGCCGATGGCGAAGGCGGCCGACGGCGTCGCCGGCGTCAGGATGGCATCGATGCCTTTGCTGAAGCATGTTTCGAAATCGCGCTTGATCAGTGTGCGCACCTTTTGCGCCCGCAGATAATACGCGTCGTAATAGCCGGCGGAGAGCACATAGGTGCCGATCATCACGCGGCGGCGTACTTCCTTGCCGAAGCCTGAGGCGCGGGTGCGCTCATACATGTCGATGACGTCGCGGCCGGGGACGCGCAGGCCGTAGCGCACGCCGTCATAGCGAGCGAGATTGGACGACGCCTCGGCCGGCGCGACGATGTAATAGGCCGGCAGCGCGTATTTGGTCATCGGCAGCGAAATGTCGACCAGTTCGGCGCCGGCATCTTTGAGCCATTGCGCGCCCTGCTGCCACAGCGTCTCGATCTCCGCAGCCATTCCGGGCATGCGATATTCCTTCGGAATACCGATCCGCATGCCTTTGATCGACGCACCGATAGACCGTTCATAGTCCGGCACCGCGACATCGACGCTTGTCGTGTCCTTTGGGTCATGTCCGGCCATCGAACGCAGCAGCATGGCGCAGTCGCGGACGCTGCGCGTAAACGGCCCGGCCTGGTCCAGCGAGGAGGCAAAGGCGACGATGCCCCAGCGCGAGCAGCGGCCATAGGTCGGCTTTAGTCCCACAATGCCGCAGAACGCCGCCGGCTGGCGGATCGAGCCGCCGGTATCGGTGCCGGTGGCGCCGATGCAGAGTCCGGCAGCGACCGCCGCCGCCGAGCCGCCGGACGAGCCGCCAGGCACCAATTTTGCCTCGGAGCCGCGGCGACGCCATGGCGCGACGACGGGACCAAAATGGGAGGTCTCGTTCGACGAGCCCATGGCGAACTCGTCGTTATTGGTCTTGCCGAGCAGCACCGCGCCGTCACGCCACAGATTGGCGGTGACGGTCGACTCGTAGGTCGGCACGAAATTGTCCAGGATGTGCGAGCAGGCCGTGGTGCGCACGCCTTCGGTGCAGAACAAATCCTTGATGCCGAGCGGCAAGCCTTCGAGCGGACCGCCCTCACCTTTTGACAGGCGCGCATCCGATGCGCGCGCCATGTCGCGGGCGCGCTCCGGGGTTTCCAGCACGAACGCGTTCAGCGCGCGCGCCTTCTCCATGGCGGCAAGATGCGCGTCGGTAAGTTCCAGCGCGGAAAATTCTTTGTTGCGCAATGCGTCGCGCGCCTGCGCCAGCGTGAGCGAAGTAAGTTTGGTCATTAGGCCGTGGGATCGTCGCAGGAAAATGGATTGTTTGCAGCCGTCGAATTCGCGTTGACTTTTGCCGCCGCGTCGGGCTTCGACTCCGCGGACTTCGACTGCACCGGCAGCGGCTGCACCGGAAACGCGGAAAATAGCGCCTCGACGGCGGCGGGATCGTCCGGCTTCAATAGGCCCTGGCTGTCGAGATAAGCAAGCCAGATGGCGTCCTGTTCGCAGGCCAAGCACATGGCTATTCGACCACCTTAGGCACGACGAAAAAGTGATGTTCGTGCGCCGGCGCATTGGCGACGATGTCGTCGGCAATGCCGCCGTCGGTCACTTTGTCCTCGCGCATCTTCAGCGTCATCGGCGTGACCGAAGTCATCGGCTCCACGTTCTCGACATTCACCTCCGCGAGCTGTTCGACGAAAGCCAAGATGGCATTGAGTTCGCCGCGGAGATTTTCCACCTCATCGTCGGCGACGGCAATCCGCGCCAAATGCGCAACACGGCGGACGGTGTCGGCGTCGACGGACATTTGCGGTTTGCCTCGCTCAGTCTCGATATAGGGGCACTTGCAATGCCCGGCTATAGCAGAGCGGCCTTTTTGAGCCAACAGCGGTCCTGCGGGCCTAAAAACTGCGCCGATCGAAGGCCATGGCAGCGAGAGCCGCATTTTCCTCCGGGATGCGGATGGCGAGCACGCCGGCATTGAGTATTGAAAACACCAGCGCGAAGATGGGCAGCCCCAGCGTAAGCGGCACCAACGCGATTTCGGCGCTGACAACGGCATAGTTCGGATGGCGCAGAAAACGATAAGGCCCGCGCGCGACCAGCTTCTCACCGGGGACGACGATAATGCGGATGGTCCAGCGCCGGCCCAGCGTGCACAAGACCCAAAATCGCGCCATCTGCGCCAGAACGAACAGCATGAAATATGCAGGCTGGATCGGGCGGTCATAACCGAGCCGCCACAAGCCTAGCATCCACGCCCCGTGCAGCAGCACAATCGAGAGAAGATGACTCCGGCCATACTCGATGCCGCCGCTTTGGAACAACCGCCGTTCGTTCTGCGTCGCCCACCAAAGCTCGGCCACGCGCTGCATCGTGAGATAGGCGAGCAGCAGTGCGCCCGAGCCAAACTCGATCATAGATCGACCACGGCGAAATAGGCGGAAAAGCCCGGGCCGAAAGCCGCCAGCAAATGCGGACCGCGGGCGCCGGCTTGCATCGCCTGCTCCAGCACGAACACGACGCTCGCCGACGACATATTGCCGTAGGCGCGCAGGACATCCCAGGAATGTTGCAGTTGCCGGCGCGTCAGGCCGAGCGTCTGCGCGACCGTCTCAAGGAGCTTGGGGCCGCCCGGATGAAACAGGAAGCCGTTGAAATCCGCGACGCGGTAGCCGTGGCGTTTTAGAAAATCGCGCAATGCCGGCTCAAGCTCCCGCTCCATCAGCGCCGGCAAGTCGGAGCTGAGCACGATGCCGAAGCCGTCGTCCTTGATGTCCCATCCCATGATGTGTTCGGTGCCGCGCCAGCAATATTCGCCGGTCGCGACAATGCGCGGGCCAGCGCCGACGCGATTTTTGATATTATGCAAAAGTATTCCTGCCGCGCCGTCGCCAAACAGCGCGGTCGACACGAACATCGCCGGGCTTGGATCGCCGACCCGCAGACACAGGCTGCAGAGATCGACGGTCAGGAACAGCACGTGAGCGCCCTCGGACGCTTGGGCAAGGCGCGCGGCGCGCGACAATCCGGCGACGCCGGCACCGCAGCCCAAACCGAACATGGGAAGCCGTTCGATGGTTGGCGCAAGCTTTAATCGGTTGAGCAGCATTGCGTCGAGACTCGGCACGGCAAGACCGGTCACCGTGTTGGTCACGATCATGTCGATGGCGCCAAGCCCGACATTGGCCGCTTCGGTCGCCTTGAGCGTCACCTCCTCCAAAAGATCGAGGGCGTGCTTGCGAAACGAGGCGGTACGTTCTTCCCAGGTGTGCGGCTTGAGATACCAGTCGATCGGCTCGCAATTGTAGCGACGTTCGATCCCGGTATTGTCATAGAGCGGCCACAGCCTTTTGAGCTGCGGAAACAATTCTTTGGCGCGCGTCGCCGCTTCGGCCTGATCCAATGGGAAAGGTGGATTGGCCGTCGCCAACGAGAGAATTTCGACGTCGAACCCGGCCCGTGCCGCGCTTTGGCGTGCGGCAGACCTGACAACGTCCAGCATGCAAGGTTCCCCGCATTCGTCGCATCCGCACTAACCCCGCGCAGCTGGGAGTCGTCCCGGCCGGTTGTCCCTTCGGCCCGAGGAGCTTAATTTCGGCGTGATGGTGCATTCTTTGCGTCCGGTTCATGTCATCGGCGGCGGGCTCGCCGGCTCCGAGGCCGCTTGGCAGCTCGCGCGTCGCGGCGTGCCTGTGGCGCTGCACGAAATGCGGCCAATGCGCGCGACTCCCGTCCACAAGACCGGACAATTCGCCGAACTGGTCTGTTCCAATTCGTTCCGCTCTGACGACGCCGAGGGCAGCGCCATCGGTCTCTTGCATGCCGAGATGCGCCGCCTCGGCTCGCTGGTGATGGACGCGGGCGACCGGCATAAGCTGCCGGCCGGCGGTGCGCTGGCGGTCGACCGCGACGGTTTCGCCGGCGCCATTACGGCGGCGCTGGAAGCCGAACCGCTGATCACGATCGACCGTAGTGAAATCGGCACCGTGCCGGAGGAATGGGACAGCGTTATCGTCGCCACCGGGCCGCTGACCTCGCCGCCGCTTGCCGAGACGATCCGCAACCTGACGGGAGAAGCCGCGCTGTCCTTCTTCGATGCCATCGCGCCGATCGTGCACCGCGACTCGATCGATTTCGATGTCGCCTGGTTTCAGTCGCGTTACGACAAGGCCGGCCCCGCCGGTTCCGGCGCCGACTACATCAACTGCCCGCTGACGCGCGAACAATATGATGCCTTCGTCGACGCGCTGCTCGGCGGCGACAAGGTCGCGTTCCACGATTTCGAGAAAACGACGCCGTATTTCGACGGCTGCCTGCCCATCGAAGTCATGGCCGAACGCGGCCGCGAAACGCTCCGCCATGGCCCGATGAAACCGTTCGGGCTGACCGATCCGCATCAGCCCGGAAGCAAGCCCTATGCCGTGGTGCAGCTGCGCCAGGACAACAAGCTCGGCAGTTTGTTCAACATGGTCGGCTTCCAAACCAAGCTGAAGCATGCCGAACAGGTGCGAATCTTCCGCACCATCCCCGGCCTCGGCAAAGCCGAATTCGCGCGGCTCGGCGGCCTGCACCGCAATACCTTTCTCAATTCGCCGAAATTGCTCGATCCGACGCTGCGGCTCAATGCGATGCCGCGGCTGCGCTTTGCCGGACAGATCACCGGCTGCGAGGGCTACGTGGAGTCGGCGGCGATCGGCCTTCTCGCCGGCCGTTTCGCGGCCGCCGACCGGCTCGGCGAGCGCATCGTGCCGCCGCCGCCGACCAGCGCCCATGGCGCATTGCTCGGCCACATTACCGGCGGCCATATCGAGACCATCGATGAAGGCCCAGGCTCCTTTCAGCCGATGAACGTCAATTTTGGGCTGTTCCCGCCGCTGTCGCGGCTGCCGACCAAGGACGCCGACGGCAATCGGCTGCGCGGCCCCGCCAAAACAGCCGCCAAAAGGCACGCGCTTTGCGTCCGCGCGCGAAACGACCTGGAAGCTTGGCTGGCTGGCGCGCTACCCGCCGCGGCGGAGTGATCGGCGCCGTGTCAGAAACGCGCATGAACGATGTCCCCGACGAGCTCCGCGGCCGCTGGCATTCCGGCGTGGTGCTCAAGCGCGATGTTTTTTCCACCATCGAGCGCGGTCGCTTTCGCACCGAGACGGGTGAAGTCGAGGCTGTCATGCGGCGTCTCGACGACGTGCCCTGGTGGAGCCGGCCTCTCGCGCGCTTACTATTTCACCGGGAGCGCCGCACGCTCGCGATCGCCGGGCCGCTCGGTATTGCACCGACGCTGCTCTTTGCCGGTCAAAACGTTCTGGTGCGTGGCTGGATCGACGGGGTGCCGCTGCATATTGCGAAGCCCCACGGCGATGCCGCCTATTTCCGCTCGGCGAAGAAGGCCCTGCGCGCGCTGCATCGGGCCGGCGTCGCCCACAACGATCTCGCCAAGGAGCAGAATTGGCTTTATGCGCGAGACGACGGACATGGCCATGCCTACTTGATGGATTTCCAGCTTGCCGGCTGCTTTCGCCGCGGCAAGGCTCTCTTTCGTATCGCCCGCTACGAAGACTTGCGGCATCTCCTCAAGCACAAGCGCCGCTACGCGCCCGACGCACTCACCGCCGCGGAACGCCGCGTGCTGGCGCGAAAAAGTTTTATTACCCGCGCCTGGATGGCGACGGGAAAGAAGCTCTACTACGCCATCACCCGTGGTCTGAATTTCACCGACCGTGAGGGTCGTGGCGTGCGCTTCGTTCGCGAAGCGCCCGTGATCGCGGCACGCCTGCGCACATTTCCCCAAGTGCGCGATGTTGCCATCGTGCCCTACCCCGACCGCCGCGCCGGCACCGGGCTGTACGCGTTTGTCGAGGGCAGCATGAGCGAGCGCGATCTCAACGATTTTCTCGGCCAGGCAAGGCCCGAACATCTACAAATCGTCGACGCGCTGCCGCGCGATGCGCACGGCCACGTGCGTAGCGAAATTCTCGAACTGGTGGCAATGAACCAGCTCGACCTCATCGATCCGCTGCTCAGGACGGATGCCGAGCGCGCGCTTGTCGGACGCATCGTTGCCGAGCGACGCAACCTGCGCGACCGCTTTGCGTTCTGATTGCACCCCCCTAACTCCACCGTCGGATTAGTGTAAACTTCGTCCAGAGCTGCCCGTGGGACGTGCCGACGTTCTGCAAATTCCAACGGCAGCGAAAGTGCCTGCGGCGGGCTGGCAAATTCAAAAAGACCAATCTCGGTTCAGAGCTCGCCGTATTCGCGGTGGGTCATCAAGCTCGCAGGGAAAACGCCATGAGACTTCCTCGCCGACACGTTCTGCAATTGGCGGCAAGCGCCGCCGTCGCACCGGTCCTGTCGCGCCTCGCACGAGCGGCCGACTATCCGACCCGGCCGGTACGCCTGGTCGTCGGATTCTTTGCCGGCGGCCTGACCGACATCCTCGCACGGGTGCTAGGCGACCCGCTTACGCAGCGGCTTGGACAGCAATTCATTGTCGAGGATCAGCCGGGCGCCGGCACCAATGTCGCCACCGAGGCTGTGATCCGGTCAAATCCCGACGGCTACACGCTTTTGATGGCGACGTCGTCGAATGCGATCAACGCGACGCTGTATTCGCATCTCAATTTCGATTTCATCCGCGACACCGTGCCGGTGGCGAGCGTCGCGCGCACGCCGATGGTCATGGCGATCACGCCGTCTTTTCCGGCCAAGACCGTGGCGGAATTCATCGCCTATGCCAAAGCCAATCCCGGCAAGATCAATATGGCGACCGCCGGCAAGGGCAGTTCGGTCCATCTCGCCGGTGAACTGTTCATGACCATGACCGGCACTACCATGACGGTCGTGCATTATCGCGAGAGCTATGTGCCCGATATGCTGGCGGGGCGGATGCAGGTCGTATTCAGCCCGATCCCGACGACGATCCAGCAAATCCGGGCCGGCAAGCTGCGCGCGCTGGCGGTCACCAGCAACACGCGCTCCCAAGCGTTGCCCGACGTCCAGACCGTGAGCGAGTCTGTGCCGGGCTACGAGGCGATCATATGGAACGGCGTCATGGCGCCCAAGGGCACCCCGGCCGAGGTCGTCGACAAGCTCAACGGCGCGGTCAGCGCAAGCGTCGCCGATCCGGCCGTGATGGCGAAATTCGCCAACGTCGGCAGCGTTCCGAAGGCGATGGCGCCCGCTGAATTCGGTAAATTCGTCGTGGCCGATACCGAGAAATGGGCGAAGGTGATCAAGGGCGCCGACATCAAAGTCGACTGATTTGGCTGTCCATGGCCATCAACCCGGGGCGCATCAACCCGCGATCCGCGCCGGATTGCGCGCCGCGCGCCAGATCAGCCATTGCCGGCGCCATGGCGAAATCTCTCTGGGCGCGAAGGCATCGCTCCCGTCAAGACGATCGAGCGATGGGCGCACCAGAGCGACCGGCAGGAATGCGGGATCCGCCGTTCGTAGCTGCGCCATCAATGGCGCGGCCGCTGCAGCGAGGTGACCGCGCGCGAGACGGCGGAGGTCCGCAAGCGCTGCGTTCAAGCGATCCGATGATTCGCCGGCGAATATTTCATGCGCCCTGATGCCGTGCCGCTCGAGGAGCTCGGTCGGCAAATAGAGCCGATGCCCAGCAGCATGTTTTGGCAACGCACGGATGAGGCCGGTCAGGCCATGGGCTATCCCGGCGCGGCTGGCAGCGGGCTGCGCATCAATGCCGAGAATGCGCGCCGCGAGCGCGATCACTGCCGACGAGGTCTTCTTGACGTAGTCCTCGAGATCGGCGAGCGCCGCCAACGGCTCGTCGTAAAGATCGAAGCGGCGCGCCTCGATCAGTTCGAGGAGCCCGTTTTCCGCAAGCCCATACCGCTCAATTGCCGACAGCAGCGTCGCAGCGACCGGGTTGGCCGCCGCCTCCCCGCTTCGCGCGCCGCCGAGAACCTCGCTCCACCATTGCAGGCGCATCTCGCCCGGTAGCGGCTCGCGCGCCGCCTCGCGCACGCGTCCGGTTTCTACATTGAAGGCATAGAGCGCGAATAGCGCGTCACGATGCACCGCCGGCGCAAACAGCGTCGCCAGATAGCGATCGCGATCGGCGCTCCGCACCAGCTCCGCGCAATAAGCGAAAGCATCCTGCATCGGCCACGCATGCCCTCATTGGATCGCAATCAAACCAGCGCCGACGCGCCGGCCTTCCAGCACCATCACGTTATAGGTCCGCACTGCAGGTCCTGTCGTCATGGCATCGACGGAAATATGGGCCTCGCGAAACCGCAGCCGAAGCGGCTCCGGCATCGCCCAGGGCGTCTCCCCGGTGCCGAGGACGAAGAAATCAAGCGCATCCGCGCGGGCGAGGACCAGGTCGAGCGCGTCGTCGTTCAACGCGGTCGGCGCCGAAACGGACCAGGCCCAGATGCCGTCCGGCAGGCACAACAGCGAGCCGCGGTGCGACATTCCGGCGAAGCGGAACCCGCCGGCGCCATGCGCATCGATCAGCGCTTGGCGCGGCAGGTGCGGCCGGTCCATGCGCTAGCGGCGCGCCCGCGCGCGGCGCGGTGTCGCGGCGGCCCGCGCTACGGGCGACGCAGGTGCCGACGTCACCGCCGGCGGCTCGGGTTCCTCGGCACCGCCCATGCGGCCGGCGCCGACGCCGAGATAGATCAGGATCGGCGAAGCGATGAACACCGACGTGTAGGTGCCGACCAGCACCACGCCGAACATCATGGTCGCGGTGAAACTGTGGATCGCCTGGCCGCCGAACAGCAGCAATGCCAAGAGCGACATCGCCACCGTCACGTGGGTGACGATCGAGCGCGACAGCGTCGCATTGACCGAAGCATTGAGCAGTTCCGGCATCGGCAGGCGCTTATAGCGGCGCAGCATTTCGCGGATGCGGTCGTAGATCACCACCGTATCGTTGAGCGAATAACCGAGGATGGTGAGCAAGGCCGCGATGCTGGTGAGATCGAAATCGATATGGGTGAGCGACATGAAGCCGACGGTGAGCACCAGATCGTGCACGTTCGCGATCATGGCGCCGAGCGCGAACTGCCACTCGAAACGGAACCACAAATAGATCAGGATCGCCACGATTGCGAGCACGAGACCGATCGTGCCGTACGACAGGAGCTCGGTGGACACGCTCGGGCCCACCACTTCGACGCGGCGATAATCGACGCTGTCGCCCAGCGCGTCGCGGACCTTCTGGATCGCCGCCTGCTGCGCCTGGTCGCCGCCCGGCTGCTCGGAGATGCGGATCAGCACATCGTTAGGCGCGCCGAACAGCTGCAGCTGAACATCGCCGAGACGCAGCGCGCTGACGGTCGCGCGCATCTTGGCGAGATCCGCCGGTCCCGCCTTGGTTTGCACTTCGACCAGTGTGCCGCCGACGAAATCGATGCCGAAATTAAGCCCGTGGTAGAAGAAGAGCAAAATCGCCACGATCGACAGCATCGCCGAAATCGGAAAACTGATGCGCCGGAAGCGCATGAAGTCGAATTTGGTGTCGTCGGGAACGATGCGAAGAAGGCGCACTGGGTATCTTTCAAGCAAGTTTTCTTGGTTTGCGCATGGTGCCGATCAAATCGGAACCGTGCGCGGCCGCCACATCCGGACCCAATAAGCCACGATCAGCCGGGTCAGAGTGAAGGCCGTGAACAGCGTGGTAAGGATGCCGACGCCGAGCGTCACTGCGAAGCCGCGCACCGGGCCGGATCCGATATAGAACAGCACCGCCGCGGCGATGAAGGTGGTGATATTGGAATCGAGGATGGTGGCAAGCGCGCGGGAGAAGCCGGCATCGATGGCGTTGATCGCGCTGCGCCCGGCGCGCACCTCCTCGCGGATGCGCTCGTAGATCAGCACGTTGGAATCCACCGCGATGCCGACCGTGAGCACGATGCCGGCGATACCGGGCAGCGTCAGCGTCGCGCCGAGGAACGACAGCACGCCGAAAATCATGGCGACATTGATCGTCACCGCGATGTTGGCGAACAGTCCGAACAAGCCATAGGTCACGAGCATGAAGATGATGACCAGCGCGGCGCCGGCGTAAGCCGCGTGCTCGCCGGCATTGATCGAATCCTGGCCCAATCCCGGTCCGACGGTGCGCTCTTCCACGATCGTAAGCGGGGCCGGTAAGGCGCCGGCGCGCAACAGGATGGCGAGGTCGTTGGCCGATTGCACCGTGAAATTCCCGGAAATCTGGCCCTGGCCGCCGAGAATCGGCTCGCGGATCACGGGCGCCGAAATCACCTTGTTGTCGAGCACGATAGCGAAGGGCTTGCCGACATTGGCCTGCGTGGCGGCGGCGAATTTCTGCGCGCCGGAAGAATTGAAGCGGAAGTTGACGACCGGCTGATTGGTCTGCTGGTCGAAGCCGGCCTGGGCGTCGACCAGATCGCCGCCCGAAACCAGAATGCGTTTCTCGATGAGATACTTCTCGCCGGGCTGCTGGCCTTCGAGAATCTCGGCATCCTCGGGCGGATGTGTCGCCTCCGCCTGCTGCGCCGACATCGACTGATCGACCATGCGGAAATCGAGCTTGGCGGTCTTGCCGAGAATCTCCTTCAGCCGCGTCGGATCCTGCAGCCCCGGCACCTGGACCAGGATGCGGTCGGTGCCTTCGCGCTGGATGCTGGGCTCGACGAGGCCAAGTTCGTTGACGCGGCGCTGAATGATCTCGATCGATTGATCGACGGCCTGGCGGATGCGCTCGGTGATGGCGGGCTCCGTCGGCGTCAGCGTAATCAGCCCGTTGTTTTCGTTGACGTCGATGTCGCGCTGCCCGGTCGAACCGAGGAAGCCGGACATCGGCTGCGACAGGCCACGCAATTTGCCGAGCGCGTTGTCGACGTCGGTCGGCCGCGTGATGTGCACCTCGACGTGGTCGCCGCGGACGGCGCGGCCGGTGAACGGAATGCGCGCCTCGCGCAAAATGCGCAGCACGTCCTCGTCGAGGGCCTGGAGCCGCTCCTTGCGCACCGAATTGGTATCGACCTGCAGAAGCAGGCTCGATCCGCCCTGCAGGTCGAGGCCGAGCACGATGTGGCGCTGCGCCCAGTTCGGCCAGCGCGCAACCACGCTTTCGGGGAAGAAATTCGGCACCGCGAACAGGCACACGACCAGGGCCGTGAGCAGGATAGCCGCCGCCTTCCACCGCGTGAAAAACAACATGGACTTCGAATTACCTCGCTAACGCCGCGCGATCAGCTCGCGCTGTCATCCTTCACCGGTTCGCCCTTGGCGCGAACCTCGCTCACGCTGGCGCGCAAATGGCGCACGCGAACCCCATCCGAGATTTCAATCTCGATGTGCTGGTCATCGACGACCTTCGTGACCTTGCCGACAAGGCCGCCGCTGGTCACCACGGTATCGCCACGGCGCAGCGCTTTGACCATCTCCTGATGCTGCTTCACCTTGCGCTGCTGCGGGCGCAGGATGAGGAAGTACATGATCACGATGATCAGAATGAGCGGCACGAATGAGGTGATCATGCCGGCCGACTCGCCATTGCCGCCGCCAAACAGGCTGCTCAACGGATTACTTTGCGCGAACGCAGGCGTAATGAACATAGTTCCTCCGAAACGGCGGGCTTAAAGCGCGCCGCCCGGAATGAAGGGCCGCTTTTGCGCGCAAAATCGCGCGGACTATAGCTACCGTTGGCCCAATTGCAATGTTGCGGAAGCGCTCGGGCGAGCTTGCGAGCGTGTCGCAGCCCCGCTAAGGGGATGGCCGCAACCCGGTGTAAATATGGCCAAAACACCCGCGCATTCCAAGACGAATGCGACAAAAACGACCGCCGCCAAGCGCTCGGGCGCCCGGCTTGGCGGAAACGACGATGCCGCCCTGCTGCTGCGGATCGCGGGCGCGTTGGAACGGCTCGCTCCCGCCGCGCCGGCGCCGCTGGATTTTTCCGTGGCTGGAGCCTTCGTCTGGCACCCCGAGGGCCGCCAGCTTGCCGCCGTGCGCCGCGTCAACCGGGTCGACATGTCGCTCCTCAAGGGCATCGATCGCGTGCGCGACCTTTTGGTCGAGAATACCGAGCGCTTTGCCCGCGGCTTGCCGGCGAATAACGCGCTGTTATGGGGCGCGCGCGGCATGGGGAAGTCGTCGCTGGTCAAGGCCGCCCACGCCGCGATCGGCGCCGCGCATCCCGCCGCCGGGCTCAAGCTCATCGAGATTCATCGCGAGGACATCGAGTCGCTGCCGGAACTGATGACGCTTCTGCGCAACAGGAAAGAACGCTTCATCGTGTTCTGCGACGATCTATCGTTCGATGCCGAAGACACGTCCTACAAATCGCTCAAGACCATGCTCGAAGGCGGCATCGAAGGACGTCCGGAGAACGTGATTTTTTACGCCACTTCGAACCGCCGCCATTTGATGGCGCGTGACATGGTGGAGAACGAGCGGGCTACCGCGATCAATCCCGGCGAGGCAGTCGAGGAGAAAGTCTCGCTATCGGACCGCTTCGGCCTGTGGCTCGGCTTTCACCGCTGCAGCCAGGACGAATATCTCGCCATGGTCGACAGCTACATCGCCCACTACCGGGTGCCGATTGCCGCCGCTGAATTGCGCCGCGAAGCGCTGGAATGGGCAACGACGCGCGGCGCGCGCTCCGGCCGCGTCGCGTGGCAGTATGTGCAGGATCTGGCGGGACGGCTCGGCGTGAAAATGGGGAACTGACGTTCCTACGCGCCGCTCAGATATTGCGACGGATCGACCGGCGTCGCGCCTTTGCGGATTTCGAAGTGCAGCTGCGGCGAGGTGACGTTGCCGGTCTCGCCGGACTTGGCGATCACCTGGCCACGTTTCACCGTCTCGCCGCGCTTGACCAAAAGCTCGCTGGCATTGGCGTAAGCGGTGACGAAGCCGTTGGCGTGCCGGATCAGCACCAGATTGCCATAACCCTTCAGCTCATTGCCGGCATAGGCGACGACGCCGTCCTCGGCCGCCTTGACCGGCGTGCCCTCCGGCACCGCGAGATTGATGCCGTCATTCTGCAGGCCGTTCGGCTTGGGGCCGAAGCCGGCGATGATGCGGCCGCGCACCGGCCAGCGGAAGCTCGGCATGGCGCTCGCAGCTTGCTCGGCCTTGACCGGATGCTCCTCCGGAACGGGCGCGCTGGGCGTCGCCACGCGCGCGCTATGCGGCGATTCGATCGTCGCGACCGTGCTGGGCGCTGCGACCGGGCTCTCGGCGCGCGGCACAACCGGCGCCGGGTGCTCGCCCATTTCCGGGATCGCGATGTGCTCGCCGACCCGCACCATGGTGTCGGGCGGAATATTATTGGCCCGGGCAATGACCATGACCGGCTTGCCGTAAAGCCGCGCAATACTGTTGAGCGTTTCTCCAGGAGCCACGACATGGACGCCCGAAGGCGCGACCAGACCGCCGTGCGGCGGCACGTAAGGCGCGGCAACCCGCGGCGGGGTTGAGGCGATGCGCGTCTGCGGCGGCATCGCGGCGACGCTTGCCGGACGATAACGCGGAATGACGAGATGCTCGCCGGGATGGATCGAAGCGCCGATGGCGATGTGGTTGGCCTCCCGCAGCGCGGCGACCGGGACGCCATGCTCGCGCGCAATGCTTTCGACGGTCTGCCCCGGATGAACCGTCACTGCCGTACCGCCATCCCAGGTCCAGGACGGCGGCGGAGGCGCGGCGACCGACCCGGTGACGTCGCCGCCGCCCTGGTAGGAACCCATGCCGCGGCCACCGCCGGAGGCGCCGCTATCCGCACTGGCGAGGTTCGGCAGCGGACGGCTGACGATGTGGCTTGCGGGCGGCGGGGCTTGCGAAATCGAGCCGGTAACGTCGCTGCGCGAATAGGACGGGCCGGGAGGGCCGAAACCTTCGTTGAAGCGGCCGGAATCGGCGCTACAGCCCGCAACCGCAATTCCGATTAACGAAATGGCAACCAGTTGCGGCCAAGGGGCCGACCGACGCGCTGCGCACATGGTTACTCACTCGAACGCAATACAAAGGAGAAGTGAATAAACAACGTTGGGGTAAACAGGCCTTTAAGTGCCGCGCGGTTTTCAACTATGTCGCGTTAAGCGTTTTCGCGGTCACAGTTCGCGCGCTTGGCCAGGCAATAGCGGCACGAAGCGAACGGCGATGAGTTCCTCCCGGCTCAATGCTCCGTCCGGCTGTTTTGTGAGCCGAACGATGTATTGCGCGTCATGCCGCGGCCCGACTGGCAACACCATCTTGCCGCCCTCGGCGAGTTGCGCGACCAGTGCTGGGGGCACCTCTTCGGCGGCAGCCGTGACCATGACGCGGTCGAACGGCGCCAAATCCGGTGCGCCGGCCATGCCGTCGCCGGCCCGGATCGTCACATTGGCATAGCCCAGCGTCTTGAGCCGCTCGCGCGCGGCATCCGCGAGCGTCCGATAGCGCTCGATGCTGACCACCTCACGCGCGAGCCGCGCCAGAATCGCCGCCTGATAGCCCGTGCCGGTACCGATCTCCAGAACGCGGTGCTGCGGTTCGACTTGAAGCTTCTCCGTCATATAGGCCACGACAAAGGGCTGGCTGATGGTCTGGCCGCAGGCAATCGGCAGAGCCTGGTCGGCATAGGCGCTCTCGGTGAAACCCGGAGCGACGAAATATTCGCGCGGCACCTCGTCCATGGCGCGCAGCACGGCCCGATCGCTGATGCCGCGCCGGCGCAGCGCGAGCTGAAACTCCATGCGTTCGACGTCGTCGGCTGCGGGAGCGGCGGCCACCCTGACCTCGTGTCAACAACGATTCTTGCCGCTTTTTACCACCATACAATGGCCGCTTATACTGACATTGGCCCCGCGAAGGATGATGAGGTCCGCCGTGAGCCTGAGAAGTTGCGTCGAGAATGGAACCGTCGGCGCGACCCGGCGTTATGGGGCAGCATGGGGTCGAAATGACATCTGAGCCAATTACTGCCGCACCCGGTGCTGCGCCCAGCACGGCCGGCAAGCGCATCCTCGTCGTCGAGGACGAGTTGATGATCCGCATGCTGCTGGAAGGCATGCTGACCGACCTCGGCCATGCCGTCGCCGCGGAAGCAGGCAGCATCGAAGAGGCGATTTCGCTTGCCAAGCAGGCGGAATTCGACGTTGCCGTCCTTGACGTCAATCTCAACAACAAGCCGATCACGCCGGTCGTCGAGGTCCTGGTGCAGCGCGGCTTGCCCTTCGTCTTCGCCAGCGGCTACGGCCAGCGCGGCGTCCCGGAAGCCTACCAGCAAAGTCCCACGCTGCAGAAGCCGTTCCAGATCGAGGCGCTCGCGCGAGCCATCGATGCCGCGCTGGCGGGCGCGGCGGACTAAATCCCCTTCGCAAAAATCTTGGCGAGACCGGTCATGGTCGGCTCGTCGGTGATGTCGATGCGCAACGGCGTGACCGCAATGCTATTGCGCTCGATGGCGGCGATGTCGGTGCCTTCCTCGGGCTGATATGCGCCCAACCGCGAATAAGCGATCCAATAATAGGGATTGCCGCGGCCGTCCTTGCGCTCGTCGATATGCAGCCGCTCCTGCCGGCGGTGGCCGAGCGCCGCGACGGCAATCCCCTTGACCTCCTCCGGCCGGCAATCGGGAAAATTCACATTGATCAGCACATCGCGCCGCATGCCTTCATTGAGGATGCGGCGGATGATGTCCGGCGCATAGCGCAGGCTCGTGTCCCAGAACGGCGGCTGGCCGCTGCGCGATTTATAGGACTGCGACAGCGCGACCGACGGAATGCCGAGCACGGCGCCTTCCATGGCGCCGGCAACGGTGCCGGAATAGATGACGTCCTCGCCGACATTGCGGCCGCGATTGACGCCGGACAAGACGAGATCGATCTGCTTGCCGTCGAGCACGTGGCGCGCGCCCATGATGACGCAATCGGTCGGCGTGCCGCGCACCGCGAAACGGCGCTCGGCGACTTCGCGCAGCCGCAGCGGATCGTTCAGCGACAGCGAATGGGCGACGCCGGACTGATCGTGCTCGGGCGCCACCACCCAGACGTCGTCGGAGAGCGTGCGCGCGATATCGGCGCAAATGTCGAGGCCGTGCGAGTGAATGCCGTCGTCGTTGGTGACCAGGATACGCACGCGTTATTTCTCGATTTTCTTCATGCCACCCATATAGGGGGCCAGCGCGTCCGGCACAGCGATCGAGCCGTCGGCCTCCTGGTAGTTCTCCATCACCGCGATCAGCGCGCGGCCGACGGCGACGCCGGAGCCGTTGAGCGTGTGCACGTGACCTTTGACTTTGCCGTCCTTACCGCAATAGCGCGCTTTCATACGCCGCGCCTGGAATTCGCCGCATACCGAACACGAGGAAATTTCCCGGCACATGTTCTGCCCCGGCAGCCATACTTCGATGTCGTAAGTCTTTTGTGACGCAAAGCCCATGTCGCCCGTGCACAGCGTCATCACGCGATAATGCAGATCAAGCCGGCGCAAAACTTCCTCGGCGCAGGCCAGCATGCGCTCGTGCTCGTCCTTGGATTGCTCGGGCGTGGTGATCGACACGAGCTCGACCTTGGTGAACTGGTGCTGGCGGATCATGCCGCGCGTATCTTTTCCAGCCGCGCCGGCCTCGGCGCGGAAGCATGGCGTGCAGGCGGTCACCCGCATCGGCAACTGCGCTTCGTCGATAATCGATTCACGGACCAGATTGGTCAGCGGCACTTCGGCGGTGGGGATGAGCCAGAACAATTCGAACGCCTCCTGCCCGCCGGCATCAGTCCTTCTTGCGTCAACGTCTTCGGCAAAGGCCCCAACTACTTGCCCCAGATCGGCCTTTGCTGAAGCAAAAAACTGATCGTCCACAAATTTGGGTAATTGCGCCGTCCCAAACATTGCTCGACTACGCACCAAAATCGGCGGCGAGACTTCGGTGTAATTATGCGGCTCGCTGGTATGGACATCGAGCATGAACTGGCCGAGCGCACGTTCGAGGCGAGCCAGCCCCTTCTTCAGCACCACAAAGCGCGCGCCGGATAATTTCGCCGCGGTTTCGAAATCCATTTGCCGAAGCGCTTCACCGAGATCGAAATGCTGCTTCGGAACGAATGCATAGTTGCGCTTGGCGCCGAAGCGATGATGCTCGACATTGTCGTCGGCGCCTTTGCCATCGGGGACGTCATCGAGCGGCAGATTGGGGATCTCAGCCAGCGCCCTCTGCAGATCGGCGCTTCTGCTCCCTTCTTCGCGCTCCATCGTCGGAATCAAATCCTTCAATTCCGTGACTTCGGCCATCAGGCTTGCGGCCTTAGTTTCGTCCTTCGCCTTCTTCGCTTGGCCGATTTCCTTGGACGCCGCGTTGCGGCGCGCCTGCGCCGCTTCGAGCTGCTGGATCGCCGCGCGGCGCTCTTCGTCGAGGGCGATCAGCCGTTTCGCTTCACTCGGCAGCCCGCGCCGCGCCAGCGCGGCATCGAAAGCCTCGGGGTTTTCGCGAATGAAGCGGATGTCGTGCATGAGTTTCCCGGAGCTGTCATGCCCGGCTTTATGCCGGGCATCCACGTCTTTGGCCTAAGCTTGTAAAGACGTGGATGGCCGGGACAAGCCCGGCCATGACGAATCAATAGACCACAATACCGCGTTTCATTCCGCCGCGTTCGCCGCCGCCGCAGCACGTTCGGCGGCTGCGCGCTTCTCGACCATCCGCACCGACCACACCGAGCCCTCGTAGAGAGCGAGGAGCGGCAGTGCAAGCGACATCTGGCTCAGCACGTCCGGCGGCGTGAGCACGGCGGCGATGACGAAGGCAATGACGATGAAATAGCGGCGCTTGGCCTTGAGCTGGTCCGAAGTGATGATGCCGACGCGGCCGAGCAGCGTCAGGATGACCGGCAACTGAAAGGCGACGCCGAAAGCGAGCATCAGCTTCATCATCAGCGAGAGGTAATCCTCGACCTTGGGCAGAAGCTCGATGGTCGCCTCGCCGGGGCCGCCCATCTGCTGCATGGAGAGCGAGAACCGAGTCACCATCGGCCAGACCACGAAATAGACTACGCACGCCCCGAGCACGAAAAAAATCGGCGTCGCGATCAGATACGGCAGGAACGCCTGCCGCTCATTGCGGTACAGGCCCGGCGCGACGAACATGTAGATTTGCGTCGCGATCACCGGAAAGGCGATGAAGGCGCCGCCGAACGCGGCGAGCTTCAATTGCACGACGAAGAATTCGAGCAGGCCGGTGTAGATGAATTTGGAGTTCTCCGGGCCGGCGACCCAGATATAGGGCCAAGTCAGGATGTCGTAGATGTGCCGGGCGAAGAAGAAGCAGACCACCATGGCGATGACGAAGGCGGCCGCCGCCTTGATGAGCCGCGAGCGCAGCTCGATCAGATGATCCATCAAGGGCGCCTTGGTGGCCTCAATCTCCTTTTCTTCTTCTTCGCGGGTGAGCTTCGCCATCAGTTGCGCTCGGTGCTCGTCGGCTCGGCGGCGACAGTCACAGGCTCCGGCGACGGTGGGCTGGCATCCGCCGCCGGCTCAGGCAGCGGCAATTCCGGCTCGGCGCTCGGTTCGGGAAGTGCCGGCGCGGCGACCGGTTCCGGCAAGGCCGGCGCGGTGGCAGCATCCGGCCTGAGCTCAACCGCGGCCGCTGTCGCCGGTGCTGGCTCGGCAGGCTTCGGCTCGGCGGGTGGCCCGAGCGACGTTTCGATATCCTTGCCCATGCCCTCGAAATCGCTGCGCACGTCCTTGAGCGGATCGTAGTTCTTGATATCGCTCGCCATATCGTCGACCTGCTTCTTCAGGTCGGCCATGTCGGCCTCGCGCAGCGCTTCATGGAACTGATTTTGGAAATCCGCCGCCATGCTGCGGATCTTGCGCGTGTACTGGCCCAGCGTGCGCATGACGGTGGGCAGCTCTTTCGGCCCGATCACGATCAGCGCGATGACGCCGATCAGCAGAAATTCGGTCCAGCTGATGTCGAACATGGGAAACTCTCCGCCACGGCATCCCTCGCACCCGCAGCCGCCGCTTGAGCCTGCGAAATCAAGGAACCATTGGCGGTCGCGATCCGCGCGACGGCGGGCCCGACGCTAGACCTTGCTCTCGGATTCAGCCCGCTGCTTGATGTCGGCCGGCGCCTGATGATCGATGGTCCTGACCGGCGCTTCGGATTTGGCCGCGCTGTCGTCGTCCTCGGCCATGCCCTTCTTGAAGGCTTTGATGCCCTTGGCGACGTCGCCCATCATGTCCGAAATCTTGCCGCGGCCGCCGAAGACCAAAAGTAGGACGGCGCCGACGATCAACCAGTGCCAGATGCTCAACGAACCCATAAAATCCTCCGTCCGCCATATGCTTACAATGGCGCGCGCCTCTGCGGCGAGATGCCGATTTTAGCCGAAACTAGGCGTCGGGACCGGCAAAAACAAGCACAACGGCGATGCCGTCACGCCGCAGGGTGAATGGGGCGGTCGCCGCCGTTTAGCGCCGTACAATGGCGAAAGATCGATGTTCGGGGCGCTTTATTCCTCGCCGCGCTCGGTACGCGGCACCAGCCCGAGGTCGAGATCTTCCGGTCGAAGCGGCTCTTCGTCCTCGCGCAGCGACGGATCGTCGGAGGGAACCGGCACGGAGAAGTCCGCCGGCAATGTGGGATCGATCAGTCCCGCGCCCTTGAGCTCGTCGAGGCCGGGCAGATCGGTTAGCGCGTCGAGCCCGAAATGCGACAGAAAGGCCTCGCTGGTGCCATAAGTCACCGGACGTCCGGGCGCCTTGCGCCGGCCGCGCAGCCGCACCCAGCCGGTTTCGAGCAGCACGTCGAGGGTGCCTTTGGATGTCGAGACACCGCGGATTTCCTCGACCTCGGCGCGGGTCACCGGCTGGTGATAGGCGACGATGGCGAGCGTCTCGATCGCCGCGCGCGACAGCTTCCGCGTGACCACGGATTCATGGGTCAAGAGCCAAGCGAGATCGCTGGCGGTGCGCAACGCCCATTTGCCCGCGACGCGAACCAGATTGACGCCGCGCGGCGCGTATTCCCGCTGCAGTTCGGTCAGCAGCGCGCGCACGTCGGCGCCGGCGGGAAGCCGCGCCGCCAGGATCTTCTCGTCAAGCGGCGCCTCGGCGGCGAACAGCAGCGCTTCGAGGATGCGCAATTCTTCCGCGCGGGCCCCGGCACTCTCCTGCGGTCCATCCTCTTTGTCGCCGATAATCACACGCATTTCCGCGACCTTCCCCATTGCTTCGTATCCCCTCTTACCCATTCCCCGATTGAGCGGCCATTTCTCCGGCAGCGCTGTCTTCGCTCGGATTTCCATTTTGCGGGCTCTGCCGCTTGCGCAAATAAAGCGGCGTGAACGAGCCCTGCTGATGCACTTCGATAAGGCCCTCGCGCACCAATTCCAGGGCCGCGGCAAAGCTCGAAGCGAGCACGGTCGCCCGGTGCGACGGCTCGATCAGATACTCGATGAGATATTGGTCGAGCGGGCTCCAGTCCATCGACTGGCCAATGAGCCGCTCGATCGCCTCGCGCGCTTCGGCCAGCGACCAGACTGTGCGCTTGGGCATGCGCACGAAGGACCGCGCCTGGGTCTGCCGCCGTCCGGCATAGGCTGACAAGAGGTCGTAGAGCGTCGCCGACCATTCCGGCCGCTTGATCTCGGCGATCGGCTCCGGCAGGCCGCGCTCGAAGACATCGCGGCCGAGCTGCGGCCGATTGATCATCTCCTCGGCGAATTTCCGGATCGCCTCGAGCCGCCGCAGCCGCTGCGCCAGCGCATTGGCCATGTCCTCGGCGCTGACGCCTTCGGCCGGATGCGCTTCCGGCAGCAGCAGACGCGACTTCAGGTAGGCGAGCCACGCCGCCATGACCAGGTAATCGGCGGCGAGTTCCAGGCGCATTTTGCGCGCCGCCTCGATGAAGGTGAGGTACTGATCGGCAAGCGCGAGAATGGAGATTTTTGCCAGATCGACCTTTTGCTGGCGCGCCAGCGTCAAGAGAAGGTCGAGCGGCCCCTCAAAACCCTCGACGTCGACGACCAGCGCCGGCTCGTCGGCGGCGCGCTCGGAGAGTTCGGCTTCGAACTGGTCTTCGCTCACGTCTTGAGGGGTCATGCGGAACCCGCTGCAGGCTCAACGCCGTTCATCAGCTTGAAAAATTCGGCGCGCCGCGCGGCAAGCTCCAGCGGCGCGGGCGGGTTGCGCATCGCCAGCGCCGCTGCGGCCCGGCGCGCGGCTTCGCCCCTAAGCTCGGGTGCCGCCTCGGCGACCGCAAGCATTTCGTTCATTTTGCCGTTGCAATGCAGGATCATATCGCAACCTGCTGCAATCGCTGAGCTTGTGCGTTCGGCCAGCGAGCCGGACAACGCGCCCATGGAAACATCGTCGCTCATCAAGAGTCCCGAAAAGCCAATCGAATCACGAATCACGTCCCGCACTATAGTGACCGAAGTGGTGGCCGGCGCGACTGGATCGATGGCGCTGAACACAACATGTGCGGTCATCCCCAGCGGCAGGGCCGCGAGCGGCCGGAAAGCGGCGAAATCGGTGGCCTCGAGCATTGCCCGGTCGGTGCCAACCACCGGAAGCCTGTCGTGGCTGTCCGCTGTGGCGCGACCATGGCCGGGCAAGTGCTTGAGGACCGGCAGCACCCCGCCTTCCATGAGCCCCGCAGCGAACGCGCCTGCAATGGCAGCGACCTTCTCCGGCGTTGCGCCATAGGCACGATCTCCGATGATGGCATCGGCGCCGGGAACCGGCACGTCGGCGATCGGCGCGCAATCCACGTCGATGCCCAGCACGCCGAGATCGGCCGCGATCAGCCGCGCGCCCAATCGTGCCGCGGCGAGCCCGGCTTGCCGGTCGCGGTCGTAGAGCACGCCATAGGCGGCGCCGGGCGGATAGCTCGGCCAATGCGGCGGCCCGAGCCGCTGCACCCGCCCGCCTTCCTGGTCGACCAGCACCGGCGCCTGGCGGCCGACAAGCTCGCGAAAATCATCGATCAAGCGGCGCAGCGATGAGGGATCCGCGACATTGCGCTTGAAGACAATGAGACCCCATGGATCGGCTTCCTTGAGGAATTGCCGCTCCTGCGCTGTCAGCGTCAGTCCCGCCACACCGGTGATGAACGCGCGCATCAAAGCATGATCCGTGGCGCCTTGCGCGTCAAAGCGACGCGATTACGCCATGCGCCGCTTAGCTTGCGCCGCGCGCGAGGGTCAAGCTTTAAGACCCTGAAATCCCCGCCTTAATCCCGTTGCACGAGGCAACTGCCGCCGGCTGCCTTCAGGCTCGAACACAGCTCCGCTGCCTGGTCCGCCGAGCCAAAGGGACCGACCAGCGCACGGTAATAGACGCCCTTGGCGCCGAGATCGGCCCGCCGGATGATCGGCGCCCGGCTGCCAAGCTGGCTGGGGAATTTGGCGCGTAATGTCCGGAACTCTGCCTGCGCCTCCGCTTCGCTCCGCTGCGACGTGACCTGGACCGCATAGCCGCCGGCGGGCGCCGGTTCGGCCCGGTCCGGCGCACGAGGCTCGGTAGGCCGCGCGAGCGCGGTCCGGGTGGTGCGCGGCGGGGTCGGGGCTGCCGCAGAGGTATTCTGGCCGGGCACAATGGATAGCGGTCCGTTGGCCTCAACGCGTGCCTCAAGGCGCGGCGCAGGTGCGGGCCTCGCCTGGGGCGTAGCGCGAGCCGGCGCAGTCCGCACCGGTGCCGGCGCCGGTGGCGCGGCCGAGGCTTCGGCGGTCTCCGCTCCCGTCTGATCGGTGCGGATGATCACGGTGTGGATTTTTCGCGGCGCCGGCAAAATGGAACCGGGCGATGCCGAGGCCGTGTTGCCGGCGGCAGCTGCCGGCGCCGTGCTCGGGGCCAGCGGCCATATGGATGGCGCCGCCTCAGGCGGCGCCATGTTCGCCTGTGTCGGCGAGGACGCCGGCGCGGCGGTGGGCTGCGGGAAAGCTTGCCCCATCGAATCCAAAGCGGCCCCTTGTGCGGAATTCGGAACCCCAGCCTGACCGGAATTCGGATCCGGGAAAATCGGAACCGTCGCGACCTGCCGTGGCGCCGGGTTCGCGGGCGCCGGCACATCGACCGGCTGCTCTTCGCGCGAGACGAGCTTTTCGCCTGACGTACTGCCGGCGTCTGCCTGATCGGACGCGTTCGATTTCGGCTTGTTGGGCACGATCTTATTCGGCCCAGCGTCCGCCCTGATGATCGGCGGCAGCGACGGCAGCATCGAACTGCCAAACATGGCCCGATAAGCAAAGGCACCCACGGTGCCGAGCACCGCTAAGCCCAAAACTGCGGCGACGACGACGAGACCCCTGCGCCGCCTGCCAGCGGGCGCTTCCTCTTCGTAATCCTCCAGCGCGTAGGCCTGATCGGTAATGTCTTGCTGGTCGGGATCGTCGTAGTCGCGGTCATCGAACGACCGCGACAAAAACCCGGGCGGCTGACGGCTCATGGACTGCGCCGGCTCAGGCTCGTTTTGCAGACGAGGCCGTTCGGCCAAAACATGATCGCGGGCACCGTTAAAGCTGCGCGCGGGCGGCGAATATTGCGGGCCGGCCGGCGGCTCATAAGCATCGTCGTAGGACGGCGGGCCAGGACGAAACGACGGAACAAAGTCGTCCTGCTGCGCCCGGGCATAGCGCCCGTCGACGCCGGCGTCGTAATCGTCGGCGGCTGCTTCGTTTTGCTCGGCGTAGCGTTCCTCGGCGGCCCAATCGGCGCCGCCGGCAGGCTGTTCATAAACGGGATCGCTTCGCGGATTGTGCCGGTGGTCGCTCGCCGGCTCGCTCTGGCCGATCAACCGGGCCAATTCAGCAAGCGGATCGTCAGGCTGGGCGCGGACCGGCGCACCGCCGTCGCGGCCACGGTAGGAACGGAAATTGTTGTCGGCCATCGAATGCGCCCCCGATTCAGGCGTTACGCGATACTAAGCTTGTCTCGAAACTCTGTCCCGATCTGCGCTTGTCTGTGTTCGGACGTCACGTCGAAAAAGCGCAGGAATCACCGCATCTCGTCTGGCGCCGCGACCCCCAACAGCTTGAGACCCGACGCGAGCACGGTGGCCACGCCTTGTACAAGCACAAGCCGGGCCTCGGTCTGTTGTCGATCATCTTGGATAATGAAGCGTAAATGAGGCGAAGCGTTGCCGAGCGTATAAAGCGCATGAAACTCGGACGCTAAATCGAAGAGATAAAAGGCGATTCGGTGCGGCTCATGCGCTGCCGCCGCAGCCTCGACGATGCGCGGATAAAGCGCGATCCGCCGCATCAAAGCGAGTTCCGCCGGATCGGAGAGCCGCTCGAGATTCGCGACTTCAATGAGCGCGGTTGGCTCCGCTGCCAGGTCCGGAAACGCCGTCCGCGCATTGCGAAAGATCGATTGTGCCCGGGCGTGGCCGTATTGGACGTAAAACACCGGATTGTCGCGCGACTGTTCCAAAACCTTGGCGAGGTCGAATTCGAGCACCGCGTCGTTCTTGCGAAACAGCATCATGAAGCGGACCGCGTCGGGTCCCACCTCGTCCACCACTTCACGCAAGGTGACGAACTCGCCTGCCCGCTTCGACATTTTGACCGGCTCGCCGGCGCGCATGAGCTTCACCAGCTGCACGACCTTGATGTCGAGCTCCGCCTTGCGCTCGCTCAGCGCCGCGACGGCCGCCTGCAGCCGCTTGATATAACCGGCATGGTCGGCGCCCCAGACGTCGATCAAGGCGCGAAAGCCGCGCGCTATCTTGTTGGCGTGATAGGCGATGTCAGACGCGAAATAAGTATAGGAGCCGTCCGACTTCATCAGCGGCCGGTCGACGTCGTCGCCAAACGCCGTCGCGCGGAACAACGTTTGCTCGCGGTCCTCCCAATCCTCGATCGGCGCGCCTTTGGGCGGCGGCAGGCGGCCTTGGTAGATGTAGCCGCGCTCACGCAGCCATTCGATGACGCGTGCGATATGATCGACCGAATTGGCGCCCTGCTCTTCCTGAAAGATCAGCGTCCGCTCATAGAAAAAATGCTCTTGGCTCACGCCCAAGGCCGCAAGATCCTCGCGGATCGATTTCATCATCTCTTCGAGCACGATGGCGCGAACGACCGAAAGCCTTTCGGCTTCCGGAGCATCTTTGAGCGTCGCGCCAAATGTCCTGGCGATGAGCGCGCCGACAGGCTTGAGATAGTCGCCCGGATAAAGTCCTTCCGGAATGGTGCCGATGTCCTCGCCGAGCGCTTCGCGGTAGCGCAAATAGGCCGAGCGCGCGAGTGCATCGACCTGGGCGCCGGCGTCGTTGACGTAATATTCGCGCGTGACCCTGTAGCTGGTGAAAGCCAGCAGATTGGCCAGCGCGTCGCCGAACACCGCGCCGCGGCCATGGCCGACATGCATCGGGCCGGTCGGATTGGCCGAAACATATTCGACGTTCACCGGCACGCCGCCACCGATGTCGCTTTTGCCGTATTCGGAACCGAGCCGGACCGCGCCGCGCAAGGCGTCGAGCCAGGCGCCGGCTTTCAGCGTCAAGTTGATGAACCCCGCTCCGGCCACGTCGACGCTGGCGACGAGATCGTCGGCGCGGAGTTTCTTCGCGATCGCCTCGGCAAGATCGCGCGGCTTTTTGCCGGCATCCTTGGCCAACACCATGGCCGCATTGGTGGCGATGTCGCCATGGCTCGGATCGCGCGGCGGCTCGACCGTGACGCGCGACTGATCGAGGCCCGCCGGCAATCCGCCTGCGGCAACCAAGGCATCGGTCGCCCCGCGGACGCGCGCCAAAAGCTCGGCGAAAATGTTTTTTGTGATCATATGTTTTAGTGATCGTGAGCGCGCCGCGCGCCTAACGCAATTCGGGGGTCGAGTCAAAGAGCCGGGCATGCTCGGCGAGCGCGTAGCGGTCGGTCATGCCGGCGATGAAATCGGCGATGTGCCGTGCCCGTCCTGCGTCGTCGAGGCCGGCCAATCCTTCTTGCCACTCCGCGGGCAAGTCGCCGGGACGCTCGCTGTAACGGGTGAACAGGTCGCGCACCACGCCGGCCGCCTCGTCCATCACCCGCATGACGCGCGGATGGCGGTACATATGCGGCTTGAGGAAAGCCTTGATGGCGCGATCCGCCTCTCCCACGTCCACCGAGAATCCGGCAACGGGCGCGGCGGCGTTGCGGACGTCGTCGGCCGAGCGCGGGTTAAGCCTCGCCAGTCCTCGGCCGGTCTCGGTGACGACGTCGTCGATGAGGAAGCCGATCAATTGCCGGATCAATTCATGCACCAGGCGGTGGCTGTCCAGGCCCGGATAGGCCGCCCGGATGTCGCCGATGATCCGGCCCGGCAGCGGCACGGCGGCAATATCATCGATTTCGAACAGTGCGGCGCGCAGGCCGTCGTCGATGTCATGGGCGTCATAGGCAATGTCGTCGGCAAAGGCGGCGATTTGCGCTTCCAGGCTCGCGAAGCTCCACAATTGAAGGTCCTGCAGCTTGTCGTAGGCGAGGATCGTCGCCGGCAGGCCGTGTTCGCGATAACGGTCGAGCGGCGCGCCGCCGCGATCGGTGAGCGGACCGTTGTGCTTGACGAGGCCTTCCAGCGTCTCCCAGGCCAGGTTCAGTCCGTCAAAATTCGGGTAGCGGTGCTCCAATGCGGTGACGATGCGCAAGGTCTGGGCGTTGTGATCGAAGCCGCCGAATGCGGCGAGGCAGGCGTCGAGCGCGCGCTCGCCGGCATGGCCGAACGGCGGATGGCCGAGATCGTGGGCGAGCGCCAGCGCCTCGGCGAGGTCCTCGTCGAGCCGAAGCCGCCGCGCCAGCGCGCGGGCTACTTGGGTCACTTCGAGCGTATGCGTGAGCCGCGTGCGGTAATGATCGCCCTCGTCGAAGACGAAGACCTGGGTCTTGTGCTTGAGCCGGCGGAAGGCGGCGGAATGAATGATACGGTCGCAATCGCGGCGGAAGGCGCTGCGGCTTTTGCTCTCCGGTTCGGCATGGAGCCGGCCCCGGCTATGGGCCGGGTCGCACGCATAGGGCGCGCGCGTCGTCACAGCTTCCATGATCGTGGACTCGTTTGCGGGCAACACTGCCCGGCCGGCAATTGACGTTAACTCTCGGCGCACTTAACTATCGTATTGAGATCGTTGCAATCGTCGGCTGATCAAGTCGGAGCCGCATCGGAGCCACAATGGCCGATAACGTCATCGTCACGGAGCGGGCGGCACACCGCATCGGCGAAATCTTGAGCCGGGAGCCGGCCGGGACGATGCTGCGCGTCTCGGTCGAGGGCGGCGGCTGCTCCGGTTTTCAGTACCGGTTCGACACCGAGACGAGCCGCGCCGACGATGACATCGTGATCGAAAAGAGCGGCGCCACCGTGCTGATCGATCCGGTATCGCTCAATTACATGGCCGGCTCGGAAATCGATTTCGTCGATGATCTGATCGGCTCGTCGTTCAAGGTCAACAATCCCAAGGCGACCGCGTCCTGCGGCTGCGGGACGAGCTTTGCGCTGTAGTTGATCTCCAGCCACCTCACCGTCATCATCCGCCGACGGGTCCACGCCAAGCGCGCGGCCCGATGATAAGCTCTGGCGGATGATTTAATGATCGCCTGCGTTTACTGGATGCTCCCCCTGCGCCGAGCATGACAAAGCCGAAATAGCCCATGCGCATCGCCAGCTGGAACGTCAATTCGATCAAGCAACGCATCGATTCGGCGCTGGCCTGGCTGGCCGAGCGCAAGCCCGACATCGTCTGCCTGCAGGAAACCAAGTGCGTCGACGACGCCTTTCCGCGGCTGGAGTTCGAGGCGCTGGGCTATAACGTCGCCGTGCACGGACAGAAGACATTCAACGGCGTCGCGCTATTGTCGAAGTTTCCATTCGATGAAGTGAAGAGCGGCCTGCCGGGCGACGATCAGGATGATCATGCGCGCTTTATTGAAGGCGTGATATCCACGGCGCATGGCGCGGTGCGGATTGCCAGCATCTATCTGCCCAACGGCAATCCGCCGAACACCGAGAAATACACCTACAAGCTCGGCTGGATGAAACGCCTGGCCGCTTACGCACGCGACCGGCTGTCACTGGAAGAGCCGCTGATCATGGCCGGCGACTACAATGTCATCCCGACGCCGGCCGATGCCAAGAATGCGCAAGCCTGGACCGGCGACGCGCTATTCCTGCCGCAGACGCGTGACCAATACCGCGCGCTGATCAATCTGGGTCTTACTGATGCCATCCGCGCCACCAGTGACGATCCGGGCCTCTATACCTTCTGGGATTATCAGGCCGGCGCCTGGCAGAAGAATAACGGCATCCGCATCGACCATGTCTTGCTGTCGCCCGCGGCTGCCGACAAGCTCTCGGGCGCCGGCATCGACAAGCATGTGCGGACCTGGGAAAAACCGTCCGACCATGTGCCGGTGTGGATCGATCTCGAGATCGAGACGAAGTAGCCGCCGCTATTCCCGCCGGCCCTTCAGCCAATCCTCGAGATAAACCAGCGCCATGGCGCGCTCGTCGTCGCTGGCGTGCTGGAAGTCGGCGTCATAGAGCGGCTTGACCCAGGCTTCGTCGTTGCCGGCGCAATCCTTGCCGAGCGTGAGCCACATCAGGCCGCGCGCGGCCTGCCGCGGCACCGCTTGGCCGCGGAACAGCATGTCGCCGAGCGCGATTTCGGCGCGGCAATAGCCCTTGGTCGCGGAGAGGAGGAACCAGCGCGCCGCCTGGTGCGGATCGCTCGGCTTGCCGCTGAGGTAGAGCCGGCCAAGCTCATATTGCGCGTCGGCGTCGCCGAAATAGCTGGCCGCATAGTCGAACATTTCGCGCGCCCGGTCCGGATTGGCATCGATGCGCGAATTCGGGATGCCGGTCAGGTAATAGCGTCCCAGCGCGACAAAGGCGTTGGCGACGAAACGCGCTTGCGGCGTGCCGGGGACTTCGTCCGGATGCGCATTGGCGATCTGACTGAAATAGTTGAAAGCGCGCAGGTCGTCGCGCGGCACGCCGTCGCCATTGGCGTACATGTGGCCGAGCTTCCATTGCGCCACCGGCTCGCCCTGCTCGGCCGCATATTGCAGCGCGGTCAACGTGCTCGATTTGGCTCCGGCTTCAGGCGCGTGCGCGCTGGCCCGCAAGCCGTCGCTCGGCGTCAATGACGCCGTCGCCGGCGTTGTCGAGCCATCGAAGGCGAGCGCCACGGGCGGCGCGAATAGACCGCCCTGCCCGCTCAATCCGAATGCAAGGCACATCGCGCCGATGAGGCCGACCGCGGTCCGGCCGCCGGCGATATGCGCTATGGACCTAGCCATCCGCATAGCACGCCTTCTCGGCCGAGGCGCCAGGATTGGTCACCGCACCGTCGCGTGCCGTTCCCACCTGCTGCGCGTATTTCCAGAGGTAACCGGAGGTGTATTCGGTCTCGCGCGGCTTCCACTCCTTGCGCCGGCGCTCGAACTCTTCCTTGCTGACGTCGACGTCGAGCGTGCCCTTTTCGCCGTCGAGCTGAATGATGTCGCCGTCGCGAAGGAGTGCGATCGGGCCTCCCACCGCCGCTTCCGGGCCGATATGGCCGACGCAGAAGCCGCGCGTGGCGCCGGAGAAGCGGCCGTCGGTGATCAGCGCCACCTTGCCGCCCATGCCCTGGCCGTACAGCGCCGCGGTAGTCGAGAGCATTTCCCGCATGCCAGGACCGCCCTTCGGACCTTCGTAGCGGATCACCAGCACGTCGCCTTCCTTGTATTTTTTGTTTTTGACCGCTTCGAAGCAGGCTTCCTCGCCGTCGAAGCAGCGCGCCGGTCCGGAAAACTGCATCCGTTCCATCCCGGCGACTTTCACGATCGCACCTTCCGGTGCGAGATTACCTTTCAATCCGACGACGCCGCCGGTCGGCGAAATCGGCTTGTTGGCCGGATAGATGACGGCCTGATCGGGATTCCATTTCACCGATTTCAAATTCTCGGCGATGGTTCGGCCGGTGACGGTGAGGCAGTCGCCATGGAGAAAGCCGTGGTCGAGCAATGTCTTCATCAGCAGCGGAACGCCGCCAGCTTCGAACACGTCTTTGGCGACATAGCGGCCGCTCGGTTTCAAATCCGCGATATAAGGTGTCTTTTTCAGGACTTCGGCGACATCAAACAGATCGAACTTCACGCCGCATTCATTGGCGATGGCCGGCAGATGCAGCGCGGCATTGGTCGAGCCGCCGGTCGCGGCAACGACCGCCGCGGCGTTCTCCAGCGCCTTGCGGGTGACGATGTCGCGGGGAC
>Ga0335081_10001724_pt1 | contig 34784 bp, 29 predicted proteins | sample Lox_Sample_35_FD_206713 | JGI IMG/M metagenome (GOLD analysis project Ga0335081, IMG submission 206713) | Soil microbial communities from Loxahatchee National Wildlife Refuge, Florida, United States - Lox_Sample_3.5 | ecosystem: Environmental > Terrestrial > Soil > Wetlands | place: USA...
ATAGAGTCAACTGTGCCGATCGTCGTCCAGCATACGCGGCTTGACTCGCGCCACCCGAACATCGCGCTCCTTTCGACCATCGGCTACTACGAAGCCTGAACGGCCTTCGCTCGCCTGGTGCCACGCGACGAGCGGGCGTGGGCGGGTCCGAAATCCTGCTCGAGATTGTACGCGGAGTTGATCAGGCAGACATGCGACAGCGCCTGCGGGAAATTGCCGAGCAATTCGCCGGTCTGCGGGTCATATTCCTCCGACAACAGCCCGACATCGTTCCTGACATCGAGCAGCCTGTCGAACACGCGCCGCGCCTCATTCTTGCGTCCTTGCATCACCAGGTTGTCGAGATACCAGAAGCTGCAGGCCAGAAAGGCGCCTTCGCCGGCCGGCATGCCGTCCTCGGATTTTTCGGTGTCGTAACGCATGACGAAGCCATTGTTCATCAGTTTGCGTTCGGTGAGCGCGACGTTCCTGAGCACGCGCTCGTCGTCGGCGGGCAGGAAACCGACAATCGGGATCAGCAGATTGGCCCCGTCCGGCTCGCGTGTTTCGTAGCTGCGCACAAATCCGTCGAGCCGGGCGTCATAGCCTTTCTCGCAGACCTCGCGGTGGATTTGCTCCCTCAACGCGCGCCAACGTTCGAGCGGCCAATCGAGCCGGTGTTTCTCGCCGGCCTGGACCGCGCGATCGAGGCCGACCCAGGCCATCACCCGCGAATGCGTAAAGTGTTCGCGTCCGTGGCGCGCCTCCCAGATGCCGCAATCGGCTTCGCACCAGACGCGCTCGAGCTGCTCGACCAGTTCCTGCTGCAATCGCCAGCTCCAATCTTCCGGCGGAACGCCGTGCTCGCGCGATTGATGCAGCGCGTCGAGCACCTCGCCGTAAACATCGCTCTGCAATTGCCGATAGGCGGCGTTGCCGGCACGGACCGGCAGCGAATTGCGGAAGCCGCTGAGCCAATCGATCTCCCATTCCGGCAACCGGTGTTCGGCCGCGACGCCGTAGATCGGCTGCACCTGCCGCGGCATGCCGGCGACGGCGCGCAACAGCCAATCGCGCCAGGCGGAGGCTTCCTCGCGAAAGCCGCTGTGCAGCAGCGCCAACAGCGTGAAGGTCGCGTCGCGCAGCCAGCAAAAGCGGTAGTCCCAGTTCCGCGTCCCGCCCAGCCTTTCCGGCAGCCCCAGCGTCGGCGCGGCAATGATGCCGCCGGTTTGCCGTGAGGTCATCAGCTCGATTGTGACGAGGGAGCGCAAGACCGCGTCGGGCCAGCGGCCGCAATAAGTGCTTTTTGCCGCCCAATCGCGCCACCATTTCTCGGACGCCGCGAGTTCATCCTCCGCTCGCAGCGCCTCTGCCCGGTCGCTGTGCGAGCGTCGATACTGGAGAACAAACGACCTGCGTTCGCCGGCGCAGATCGTGAAATCGGCGCGGCATTCGGAATGACCGCAAAGCGTTTCCAAGTCGCAAGTAAGGACCGCCGCGTGCGGGCCGCAGATGAATTCCTTCGAATGGCGACCTCGCTGCAAGAGCCAAGGTGACAATCGTCCGTAGTCGAAACGCAGCGCCAGCGTCATTTGCATTGCGACGCACCCACGCTCGCCGGCAACGATGCGGACGATGCTTGAGCTGTCTCCAGTGCGATCCCGGACCGGCATGAAATCGATGAGCGTGACGGCGCCGTCCGCGGTTTCAAAACGCGTTTCGAGGATTGCCGTATGGCCGCGATAGCGGCGGCTGGCCTGTGTGATTTCGCGCGGACACAGTGTCCAGTGACCGTTGCTCTCATCACCCGTCAGCGATGCGAAACAGGCTTCAGAATCAAAGAACGGCCAGCACAAAAAATCGATCGAACCGTCGCGGCTGACCAGCGCCGCTGTCTCGCGGTCTCCGATCACGGCATAATCGCTTATTCTTCGATTGGACTGCGCGCCAATTTTCGTCATTCGGAGAGTGCGAAAGCCGAGTTATGAAAGCGCATCAGCACCTAAAAGAGTTTGCAGAGCGAAAGAAGGTCGCCTGCCGATGCGCGCTAGGCACCGCAGCCAACACCGGCGCGTTCGAGGGCTGCGATCCGAATTTGCCGCGTTATATGGGCCTCGCGGTCTCGCGCGAGCGTTTCCCAAGTCTCTGCCATCTTGGAAAGCATAGTCTTATGCTCGCTATTCGAGGTGCGGCTGGCGAGAAGCCGGCACTCCCGCGCATGCTCGCGATATTCGGATGCTTTCCTCAAGAAACCTCACTCGTTCCGCTGTAGCTGCCTGTGGCATCACGGGAAGGCTCGCCGGCGATAGTTCCAATCACGGCGTATCAATCGTAACACGCGCGCGGACCCATGGTTCCGCTCAAGGCTTGCCGTGGCCGTCGCCGTGGGCCGGTCTTGGCGCTGAATCAGCTGACGCGTCGCGGTGCTTGAGTGGTGTCTCGTAAACGATGTCGGTCCGCTGGTTGCGGTCTGCCTGTTCGGCCAGGCGAAGGTAGCAGGTCGCCAAGTAGTTCCATTCGGCGCGGAATTTCACGTTACGTTCCGACTCGGCGCGAGCGCTAAATCGGGACGAAAGAGACCGATAATGATCGCCGGACGACATCGGGTACCCCCCTATGTCATTTGACATGCGACAAGAGGCCTAACGTCGGAACCGCTAAGCCGTTCCGCACAAAAGCATTTTTTGTCGGTCATCGGAGGAAGGCGGCAACCAGCGGCCGGATCGATGGAACAGGGCCGAAACAGAATTTTTTTCGAAAATACCGGAACTAAATGCCTCCAAAGCGATTGTCGTACCCGGCAAATACCAGCTGGGGGAAGGAATTCGTAAGCTCGAACGCTGACCAAGCATAATTCGGGGGTCTGCCATAAGCAGCTGCAGCTGTTGGATTCGCGCAATTCCCGCAAGTTATTTCGAGCTGCCAATCTCTCCCTAACGGCCGAGGGTCGCCACAACTGGCGACCGTCCGGAGAGGGAAGGCGTTATGAAAAGCAGAAGCGAATCGCGGAACACGGGAAAGGTCGCCGCACCCGTGGTTGCAGGCGCCCTTGAGAGCGCCGACGAGAAACCTCTCCAAAAAAACGGAAAATATCAGTCGGATATGCACGAGTTTCTGTTCGTGCTGCAGGCGATGCGTGCCGGTGATTTCTCGGTTCGCATGTCGGGCGACTATGAAGGTCTCGTCGGCAAAATCGCGGATACTTTTAATGAAATCATCGCTGCCAACGAGCGCATGTCGAAGGAGCTCGACCGCGCGGGCGAGATCGTCGGGCGCGAGGGCAAGACGCGCCACCGCGTCAAGTTCAGCCCGTCCATCGGCGCTTGGGGCGACATGGAAAGCTCGGTCAACACGCTGATCGAGGACCTGCTGTGGCCGACCAAGGAAGTCACGCGCGCCGTCGCGGCGGTGGCGCAAGGCGATCTGCTCAAGACCGTGCGCACGGAAGTCGACGGCCGTCCGCTCAAGGGCGAGTTCCTCGAATCCGCGACCATCGTCAACACGATGATCAAGCAGCTCAACGTGTTCACCTCGGAAGTGACGCGCGTCGCCCGCGAGGTGGGCACCGAAGGCAAGCTCGGCGGCCAGGCGCAAGTGCGCGAAGTGAGCGGCGTGTGGAGGGACTTGACCGAGAGCGTCAATTCGATGGCCTCGAACCTCACGGCGCAGGTTCGCAACATCGCGGAAGTGACGATCGCCGTCGCCGACGGCGACCTGTCGAAGAAGATCACGGTCGACGTGCGCGGCGAGATCCTCCAGCTCAAGGAAGCCATCAACACGATGGTGGACCAGCTGCGCTCGTTCGCGTCTGAAGTGACGCGTGTCGCGCGCGAAGTGGGCACCGAAGGCAAGCTCGGCGGCCAGGCCATCGTGCCCGGCGTCGCCGGCACCTGGAAGGACCTGACCGACTCCGTCAACGCCATGTGCGGCAACCTCACCGACCAAGTGCGCAACATCGCGCAGGTGACAACGGCCGTCGCGCGCGGCGACTTGTCGCGCAAGATCACGGTCGACGTGCGCGGCGAAATCTTGGAGCTGAAGGACACCATCAACACGATGGTCGACCAGCTCAACGGTTTTGCTTCGGAAGTGACGCGTGTCGCGCGCGAAGTGGGCACCGAAGGCAAGCTCGGCGGCCAGGCGGTCGTGCCGGGGGTCGCCGGCACATGGGCCGACCTGACCGACAACGTCAATTTCATGGCCTCCAACCTGACCGCGCAGGTGCGCAACATCGCCGAGGTGGCCACCGCCATCGCCGGCGGCGACCTGTCGAAGAAGATCACGGTGAACGTGTCGGGCGAAATCCTGCAGCTGAAAGAAACCATCAACACGATGGTGGACCAGCTCAACGCTTTCGCGGGCGAAGTGACGCGCGTGGCACGCGAGGTCGGCACCGAAGGCCGCCTCGGCGGCCAGGCCAATGTGCTCGGCGTGGCCGGCACCTGGAAGGATTTGACCGACTCGGTCAATTCGATGGCCTCGAACCTGACCGCCCAGGTCCGCAACATCGCCGAAGTGACGACCGCGGTGGCGAGCGGCGACTTGTCGAAAAAGATCACCGTCGACGTGCGCGGCGAAATCCTCGAGCTCAAGGACACCATCAACACCATGGTGGACCAGCTCAACGCCTTCGCCGGCGAGGTGACGCGCGTTGCACGCGAAGTCGGCACCGAAGGCAAGCTCGGCGGCCAGGCGCTGGTGCGCGGCGTCGCCGGCACCTGGAAGGACCTGACCGACAGCGTCAACTCGATGGCCTCCAACCTCACCGGCCAGGTGCGCAACATCGCGGAAGTGGCGACCGCGGTGGCGCAAGGCGACCTGTCGAAGAAGATCACGGTGAACGTGTCGGGCGAAATCCTGCAGCTGAAGGAAACGCTCAACACCATGGTGGACCAGCTCAACGCCTTTGCCGGCGAGGTGACGCGCGTCGCACGCGAAGTGGGCACCGAAGGCAAACTCGGCGGCCAGGCGGTGGTGTCGGGCGTCGCCGGCACCTGGAAGGACTTGACCGACAGCGTGAACTCGATGGCCGGCAATCTGACCGGCCAGGTCCGCAATATCGCCGAGGTGACGACCGCGGTCGCGAACGGCGACCTTTCCAAGAAGATCACCGTCGACGTGCGCGGCGAAATCCTCCAACTCAAGGACACCATCAACACGATGGTGGACCAGCTCAACCGCTTCGCCGGCGAGGTGACGCGCGTCGCGCGCGAGGTGGGCACCGAAGGGCGGCTCGGCGGTCAGGCCAACGTGCCGGGCGTCGCCGGCACCTGGAAGGACCTGACCGACAGCGTCAATTCCATGGCCGGCAACCTGACCGCGCAAGTCCGCAACATCGCCGAAGTGACCACGGCGGTGGCGCGCGGCGATCTGTCGCGCAAGATCACGGTCGACGTTAAGGGCGAAATCCTCGAGCTCAAGAACACCATCAACACCATGGTGGACCAGCTTAACTCGTTCGCCTCGGAAGTGACGCGCGTGGCGCGCGAGGTCGGCACCGAAGGCAAGCTCGGCGGTCAGGCGCAGGTGCCGGAAGTTGCCGGCACCTGGAAGGACCTGACCGACAACGTCAACTTCATGGCGTCGAACCTGACCGCGCAGGTCCGCAACATCGCCGAGGTGGCCACGGCAATCGCCGGCGGCGACCTGTCGAAGAAGATCACGGTGGACGTGCGCGGCGAACTGCTGCTGCTGAAGGAAACGCTCAACACCACGACCGAGCAGCTGCGCTCCTTCGCCGCCGAAGTGACGCGCGTCGCGCGCGAGGTCGGCACCGAAGGGCGGCTCGGCGGCCAGGCCGTCGTGCCCGGCGCCGCCGGCACCTGGAAGGACTTGACCGACAACGTCAACCTGCTGGCCGCGAACCTGACCACGCAGGTGCGCAACATCGCCGAAGTGACCACCGCGGTGGCGCGCGGCGACCTGTCGCGCAAGATCACGGTCGACGTCAAAGGCGAAATCCTCGAGCTGAAGAACACCATCAACACGATGGTGGACCAGCTCAACGCCTTCGCCTCGGAAGTCACCCGCGTCGCGCGCGAAGTCGGCACCGAAGGCAAGCTCGGCGGCCAGGCCGAAGTGCCCGGCGTCGCCGGCACCTGGAAGGACCTGACCGACACCGTGAACGTCATGGCCGCCAACTTGACCGAACAGGTGCGCGGCATCGTGAAGGTCGTGACCGCGGTCGCCAACGGCGACCTCAAGCAGAACCTGACGGTGAAGTCGAAAGGCGAGGTGGCCGCGCTCGCCGAAACCATCAACAACATGACCGCCACGCTCGCGATCTTTGCCGATCAGGTGACGACGGTCGCGCGCGAGGTCGGCGTGGAAGGCCGCCTCGGCGGCCAGGCCAACGTGCCCGGCGCCGCCGGCACGTGGAAGGCCTTGACCGGTAACGTCAATCTGCTCGCCGCCAACTTGACCACGCAGGTGCGCGCCATCGCCGAAGTGGCGACGGCGGTGACCAAGGGCGACCTGACGCGCTCGATCCAAGTCGACGCGCGCGGCGAAGTCGCCGAGTTGAAAGACAACATCAATACGATGATCGGCAATCTGCGCCTGACCACCGATCGCAACACCGAGCAGGATTGGCTGAAGACCAATCTCGCCAAATTCACCAACATGTTGCAGGGCCAACGCGATCTCGGGACCGTCGGCCGCCTGCTGCTGAGCGAACTCACCCCGCTGGTCAACGCGCAGCAGAGCGTGATCTATCAGATGGAAACCGAAAGCGGACAGCGTCTGCGGCTGCTTTCTTCCTACGCCGGCACGGAAGAAGGCGGAAACGCAATCATTTTGAAGCTCGGAGAAGGTTTGGTCGGGCAGTGCGCAGCCGACAAACGGCGCCTGCTCATCACCAACATCCCGGACACGGCGGTATCGATCTCCTCGGCGCTGTTGAAGGCGGTGCCGCGCAACGTCGTCGTCTTGCCCGTGCTGTTCGAAAATCATGTGAAGGCGGTCATCGAGCTTGCCTCGATCGACGAGTTTACCCCGCTGCAAATCACCTTCCTCGAGCAGCTCACGGCCAGCATCGGCATCGTGTTGAACTCGATCGAAGCGACCATGCAGACCGAAGGTCTGCTCAAGCAGTCGCAGCAACTCGCGGCCGAGCTGCAGGCGCAGCAGCGCGAACTGCAGCAGACGAACGAGCAGCTGGAGCAGAAGGCGCAGCAGCTCGCCGAACGAAACGTCGAAGTCGAGCGCAAGAACCAGGAAATCGAGCAGGCGCGCCGCGCGCTCGAGGAAAAGGCAGGCGAGCTTGCGCTGACGTCGAAGTACAAGTCGGAATTCCTGGCCAATATGAGCCACGAATTGCGTACGCCGCTCAATTCGATCCTCATTCTCGGCCAGCAGCTGGGCGACAACCCGGAAGGCAACCTGTCGGCCAAGCAGGTCGAATTTGCGCGCACCATCCACGGCGCGGGTACCGATCTGCTCAATCTCATCAGCGATATTCTCGATCTGTCGAAGATCGAGTCGGGCACCGTCACGGTCGAGGCGGAAGAGATCTATTTCACCAATCTGCTCGAGGCCGTCTCAAGGCCGTTCCGGCACGAAGCGGATTCGAAGCAGCTGTCCTTCGAGGTCAAACTCGACGGCGAGCTCGAGCGCAGCATCACGACCGACTCCAAACGCCTCCAGCAGGTGCTCAAGAACCTGCTGTCGAACGCCTTCAAGTTCACCACCCGCGGCGGCGTGCAACTCAAGGTCGCCAAGGCGCAGTCCGGCTGGATGCCGTCGCATCCGGTATTGAGCCAGGCCCCGGCGGTGGTCGCCTTCGAGGTGACGGACACCGGCATCGGCATCCCGGCGGAAAAGCAGAAGATCATCTTCGAGGCCTTCCAGCAGGCCGATGCCTCGACCAGCCGCAAATACGGCGGCACCGGCCTCGGCCTCGCCATCAGCCGCGAGTTGGCCAATCTGCTCGGGGGCGAAATCCAGCTGCGAAGCTCGCCCAGCGTCGGCAGCACGTTCGTGCTCTACCTGCCGATCAAATATGCAGGCTCCACGCTGATGGCGCGCACGGATGGCGGCGCCGTTTCGCCGCAACGGCCCAGTCCCATTCTGCTGCCCGAACGCGCAACCGAAGCAGTTCCGGATGATCGCCACGAATTGCAGCCCGGCGACTCGATCCTGCTGATCGTGGAAGATGACCCGCACTACGCGCGCATCTTGGTCGACTTGGCGCACGACAAGGGGTTCAAGGTGCTCGTCGCCGGCACCGGCGCGCAGGCGCTCGAATTCGCCAAGCAGTATCAGCCGTCGGCGATTTCGCTCGATGTCTTCCTGCCCGACACGCTCGGCTGGAGCGTGCTCAGCCAGCTCAAGCAGAACCCGCTGACGCGGCACATCCCGGTGCAGATCATCACGTCCGACGAAGACAGGCAGCACGGCTTGGCCCGCGGCGCATTCTCCTTCGTGACCAAGCCGGCCAGCAAGGAAGGCGTGGACGCCGCGCTCGGCCGTATCAAGGAGTACGCCAAACGCCGCTGCAAGCGGCTTTTGGTGGTCGAGGACAACGCGTCCGAGCGCCTGAGCATCGGCGAACTGCTCGGTCATGACGATATCGAGATCGCCACGGCGGAGAGCGGGGGCGAAGCCCTCGACATCCTGCGCCGCGAAGCCGTCGACTGCGTCGTGTTGGATCTGCGGCTGCCCGACATGTCGGGTTTCGACGTCTTGCAGCAGCTCGGGGCCGACGGCGGCTTGTCCGAGGTCCCGGTCGTCGTCTTCACGGGCCGTGAGCTGACACCGGAGGAAGACTCGCGGCTGCGCGCCATGGCGCGCAGCATCGTGGTCAAGGGCGTCGAATCGCCCGAGCGTCTGCTCGACGAAACCTCGTTGTTCCTGCACCGGGTCGTCTCCGACCTGCCGCCCGAAAAGCAGAAAATGCTCGAACGGCTGAACAGCTCTGACGAGGACCTGGTCGGCCGCACCGTGCTGCTGGTCGACGACGATGCGCGCAACATCTTCGCGCTCAGCAGCATCTTGGAGCGGCACGGCATGCAGGTCATTTCGGCCAGCACGGGGCGCGAGGCGATCGAGGCGATCAAATCGAACGGGAATATCGCGCTGGTGCTGATGGACATCATGATGCCGGAAATGGACGGTTACCAGACCATCGGCCGCATCCGCGGCGAAGGTGCGTTTCGCCGGCTGCCGATTGTCGCGTTGACGGCGAAGGCGATGAAGGGCGATCGCGAGAAATGCCTGGAGGCGGGCGCGTCCGACTATCTCGCAAAACCGGTCAATACCGAGCAGCTGCTGTCCGTGCTGCGCACGTGGCTGCACCGCTGAGGCCCGCGCCATGGAACAGGACGACAAGGTCAATATCCTGTTGGTGGACGATCAGCCGGCCAAGCTGATGAGCTACGAGGTCGTGCTGCGGGACCTCGATGAAAACCTGATCAAGGCCGCCTCCGCGACCGAAGCGCTGCAAATCTTGCTGAAGAACGAAATCGCCGTCGTCCTGGTCGACGTCTGCATGCCCGACCTCGACGGTTTCGAGCTGGCGGCGATGATTCGCGAGCATCCGCGTTTCCAGCGCACCGCGATCATCTTCATCTCGGCCATTCACCTGACCGACGTGGACTATCTGCGCGGTTACGAGATGGGGGGCGTGGACTACGTGCCCGTCCCGGTCGTGCCGGAACTGCTGCGCGCCAAGGTCAAAGTCTTTGCCGAGCTATTTCGCAAGACCCGGCAGCTCGAAAAGTTCAACCGCGAGCTTGAATACCGGGTGGTCGAACGCACCAGCGAATTGGCGGCGTCGACCGAACGTCTGCGCGAGAGCGAGCGCAACCGCAGCATTGCGCTGGCTGCCGGCCAGATGGGCTCGCTGGAGTGGGAAATCGCGAGCGAGCAATGCGTCTGCGACGCGGGTCAATTTCGCATATTCGGCATCGACCCCGCGGATGGGCCTCTGCCGATTTCAGAGGTCCGGCAGCTCGTTCATGCCGACGATTTCAGCCGCATCGAGACGCTGATTGCGGATTCCGGCAGCCCGACGTTTCAGACGGAAATCCGCATCACGCGGCCGGGCGGGGAAATCCGCTCGTGCATTGGTGCCGCCGCCGTCACCCAGGACGAGCAGGGGCGCGCACGTCGCGTCAATATCGTCATGATAGACATCACCGACCGCAAGCAGGCGGAGGAGCGCCAGTTGATGCTTGCGCGCGAAGTCGATCACCGCGCCCGCAATGCGCTTGCGGTCGTCCAGGCGATCGTCAGGCTGACGCGCGCCACCACGCAGGAGGGCTACATCGCCGCCGTCGAAGGACGCATCCACGCTCTCGCGCAGGCCCACACGCTGCTGTCGGAAACCCGCTGGCAGGGCGCCCATGTCGAGCGGTTGGTGAGCGAGGAGATGGCGCCCTATCGAAGCGCTGGCGGCTCGAGAGTTGCGATGACGGGTCCATCGATCTTTTTGCCATCGGAAAAGGCGCAGAACCTCGCCCTCGCGCTGCATGAGCTGGCGACAAATTCGGCAAAATATGGCGCGCTGTCGACGGCGCGCGGCCTTGTCAGCGTGAATTGGCAGCTGGAGTCCGGCATCGTAAGCCTGCACTGGGACGAATCCGGCGGGCCGGCGGTCGAGCCGCCCGCTTCGCAAGGTTTCGGCACCAAGATCATGAATGCGAGCATCCGCCACCAACTCGGCGGAAACGTCGGATGGGATTGGCGCAAGAGCGGGCTGCACTGCACGATAGAAATCCCGATCGGCAGCGGCGATCACGCCGCCGATGCAAATTCCGGCAGCAACGAACATCTGGTCAAACTGCCGACGGGGGCGATGAAACGCGTATTGCTTGCCGAAGATGAGGCGATCATCGGCATGATGATGCGTGAATTCCTCCTCGACTACGGCTTGTTTGTTATCGGCCCGTGCTGCACGGTCAACGAAGCTTTGGCGGCGGCCGCCGCGGATTTCGATTGCGCGATCCTCGATCTCAATCTGGGCGGCGAATCGATTTACCCGATAGCGTCGATGCTTGGCGAGCGCAACGTACCGTTCGCCTTTGTGACGGGCTACGGCCGCGAAAGCATTGACGGCCGCTTTGCCAGCACGCCGGTCCTGCAAAAGCCGATCACGCGCGAGAGTCTCGAAGGCTGCCTGCGCGACATGCTGGCGCCTCAGGCGATGGCTGCGGGCGCCCGCGTTCAAAATGCGTCGAATCCGCCGTCGGCCTTGACCGCCTAAGCACGTCGCGACCGCCATAACGAACGACTTGGATCGAGTGGACGAAGAATGCAGCTTCGATTTGTCCGGGTATGATTCCCGAAGACACAGTTCTCGATTTCGCCGGTGCCCTGTTCAGGTCCGTTTGGGCGCTGGAACTCCTGCTTGCGCTCAAGCGCCGCGGCGAGCGGTCTTGGCAGGCCCCCGATATCGTCAAGGAACTTCGCGGAAGCCGCGTCGTTGTCGACGAGGCTTTAAACAATCTTATTGCCGCCGGTCTTGTGGTTCAGGAGGATACGGGCGGCTATCGATACCGTGCCGGTTCTGCCGCCGCCGACGATTTGGTCATTGAACTGGAAAAACTCTACGCAGCGAAACCAACGGCAGTCATCCGAAAAATCGTCACGTCGCCGTCGACGAAATTGCAGATTTTGTCGGACGCCTTCAGGATCAAAGAATGACGAACCCCGCCGCCACCATTGTATATATTCTTTGCTTTGCCACGAGCGCCGGCTGCAGCTGGCTTCTGGTGCGCAGCTATTTCCGAACGCGAACGGCGCTGCTGCTCTGGACGGCGGCTTGTTTCGTGCTTCTGGCGCTCAACAACTTCCTCGTCGTTATCGACCTGGTTTTCTTGCCGGACGTCGATTTGCGCTTTGCCCGGTTGGCGGCGAATGTGATTGCCTTGGCGACGCTGCTCTACGGGTTTATTTGGGAGCTCGACTGAGATGTTCGCATTTCTTTCCGGTATGACGGCGGCGGGCTTTTTGATAGCCGCGCTGTTTTTCTTCAAGTTCTGGCGGCGAACGAGGGATTCGCTTTTCGCCAATTTCGGCATTTCTTTCATTCTGTTTGCGCTCGGCCAAGCGGGCTCGCTCGTGTTCGATGCGCCGCACGACGACAAGACCTGGATTTACCTGCTGCGGCTGGCAGGCTTTATCCTGTTGCTTATCGCCATCGTCGGCAAGAACTTGGGCGAGTCCAAGCTCAATCGCTAGCGCCGGCCGCGCTGCGTTCGCGCGGCTAGGCCCGGTCTGCGATGTTTTCGACCAGATGCACGATGCTGCGCCGAACTTTCGCATCCCGTACGCGTATAAAGGCGCGTGTGAGAGCCAGTCCCTCCTCCTTGGAAAGAAACTGCGTGACGAAATCGGGCGAGGGCGCTGTGCGGCTGATCTTGGCCTGCCCGGGCGCGCCTTCGAAGAAATAAGTAACCGGCACTTCGAGGACGTGCGCTATTTGCATCAGGCGGCTCGACCCCATGCGGTTGGTGCCCTTTTCATATTTCTGCACCTGTTGAAACGTCAGGCCGATAGCGTCGGCGAGCTTCGTTTGACTCATGCTGAGCGCCTGCCGGCGCATGCGCACGCGGCCACCCACGTATTGATCGATTGAGTGTGGACTTTTCTTAGCCATTGGAATTTGCCCTTGAATGCCCTTGTCTTACTTCGGTATGACCAGCGGTCGCAAATATGTCGCACAAAATCGTCCGGCGCCAAATGGGGTTGTGCACTTTATGCGACTAAATAGTTAAGTGGACTTTTTGAGAAATTCGCGTGCTGATTGTGTTGAATGCGTAACTTTGCTTCCCGACGCTCAACCAGGCCGGGTCGGCGCGCCGACGTCAGTGCACGACTTGCCGGAGTTCGCCGCTCCGATACCGTTGCGCCATGACGTCGAGCTCGACGGCGCGGATTTTCGGGGCCTGGCCGGCCGAGCCGAACGCCTCAAACCGGTCGATGCATACCTTCTTGGTTTCGTCCATCGCCGCCTGCAGGAACTTGCGCGGGTCGAACTCGCGCGAGTTCTTCTTCATGATTCGACGCATGGCGGCGGTCATGGCGAGGCGAATATCGGTATCGATGTTGACCTTGCGCACGCCGTGCCGGATGCCTTCCTGGATCTCCGCCACCGGCACGCCATAGGTCTCCGGGATGTCGCCGCCATAGCAGCGGATTTCCTGCAACAGGTACTGCGGCACTGACGAGGAGCCGTGCATCACCAGATGCGTGTTGGGCAGGCGTGCGTGGATCGCCTTGACGCGGTCGATCGCGAGTATGTCGCCGGTCGGCTCGCGCTTGAACTTGTAGGCGCCATGCGAGGTGCCGATCGCGATCGCCAGCGCGTCGCATTGCGTCTCGTCGACGAAGCGCGCGGCCTCGTCCGGGTCGGTCAGCAACTGGTCGCGCGACAGCTTGCCGTCGGCGCCGTGGCCGTCCTCCTTGTCGCCCTGCAGCGTCTCGAGCGAGCCGAGACAGCCGCGCTCGCCTTCGACCGACACGCCGACGGCATGCGCGAGCTCCACCACCTTGCGGGTGACCGCGACGTTATAGCCGTAGTCGGCGGGCGTCTTGGCGTCGTCCTTGAGCGAGCCGTCCATCATCACCGAGGTGAAGCCGGAGCGGATCGCGCCCATGCAGACCTGCGGGGAGGCGCCGTGGTCCTGGTGCATGACGATCGGGATTTCCGGGTACGCCTCGATCGCGGCGGCGATCAGATGGCGCAGAAAGGCCTCGCCGGCATATTTGCGCGCGCCGGCGGAGCCCTGCAGGATCACCGGGCTTTGCGTGGCGCGCGCCGCCTCCATGATCGACTTGATCTGCTCCATGTTGTTGACGTTGAACGCCGGCAGGCCGTAGCCCTCTTCGGCGGCGTGGTCGAGCAATTGGCGCATGGAAACAAGCGGCATGGTCTACTCCTTGGCGTTCAATTGGGGACGAGGGCGCGGCGGCCGACGGCCGCGCGCACTGCTTCGGCGACGCGCTCAGGCGTAAAGCCGAAATACGCGAAGAGTTCCTTCTCGGGCGCCGACTCGCCGAAACGGTCGAGCCCGATCACGGCGCCGTTGCGGCCGGCGTAGCGCCACCAGCCGCGCGTCGCGCCAGCCTCGACCGCGATCACCGGCAGATGCGGCGGCAGCACGCGGTTTTTCCAGGCCGCCTCTTGCCGTTCGAACAGGTCGACGCAGGGTATGGAGACGACGCGCACTGCAATGTCCTCGCCCGCCAGCAGCTTGGCCGCTTCTTGCGCGAGCTTCACTTCCGAGCCGGTGGCGAGGATGATCGCGGCGGGCGCCGTGGCAGGCTCGGCCAGCACGTAGCCGCCGCGCGCGACGGCCGCGATTTGCGCCGCGTCGCGCGGCTGGTACGGCAGCGCCTGCCGCGACAGCGCGAGCGCGCTCGGCCCGTCGTCGCGTGCGACCGCGGCCGTCCAGGCCGCCACGGTTTCGACCGCGTCGCACGGGCGCCAGACGTCGAGATTGGGAATGAGCCGCAGCGATTCCACATGCTCGATCGGCTGATGCGTCGGGCCATCCTCACCGAGTCCGATCGAATCGTGCGTCAGCACATAGATAACGCGCTGGCGCATCAGCGCGCTCATACGGATCGCGTTGCGGGCGTAGTCGGAGAACACCAGGAAGGTCGCCACATAAGGCAGCAGGCCGCCATGCAGCGCGATGCCGTTGGCGATCGCCGCCATGCCGAACTCGCGCACACCGAAAAACACCGTGTTGCCGGCCGGATCGCGCGTGATCGGGCTGGTCAGCGGATGATTGGTCAGATTGGAGTGCGACAGATCGGCCGAGCCGCCGAACAGCTCCGGCAGCGCCTGCGAAAGTGCAGCCAGCGCGTTCTGGCTGGCCTTGCGAGTAGCGATGCTCTCGGTTTTGGCGGCGGTCTTGGCAACGAGGTCATCGGCCAAATTGGCGAAGTCGCCCGGCAGCTCCGACTGGATGCGGCGCAGGAATTCGGCGGCCAGATCGGGATGGGCCGCGCGATAAGCCTCGAAACGCCGCTGCCAGTCGACCTCGAGCGCGGCGCCTTGGCGCCGGCCATTCCATAACTCGGCGACCGCGGGCGGCAGCTCGAAGGGCGCGTGCGGCCAATCGAGCACGGCCCGCGTGCGCGCGGCCTCCTCGGCGCCGAGCGGCGCACCATGGGTGTCGTGGTGGCCCTGCTTGGTCGGTGCCCCGCGCCCGATCACCGTCTTGCAGCAGATGAGGGTCGGGCGCTCGGTTTCGGCGATAGCGGCGGCGAGCGCCTGGTCGACGGCGATCTGGCAATGGCCATCGATGTCGCGGATGACGTGCCAACCATAGGCCTCGAAGCGCTTGGGCGTGTTGTCGGGGAACCACTCCGCGACCTTGCCGTCGATCGAAATGCCGTTGTCGTCGTAGAGCGCGATCAGCTTGCCGAGGTCGAGCCGGCCGGCGAGCGAAGCCGCTTCATGGCTGATCCCTTCCATCAGACAGCCGTCGCCGACCACGACGAAGGTGCGATGGCCGACGATGGTGTGGCCGGGCCGGTTGAACTGCGCCGCCAGCGTCTTCTCGGCGATCGCCATGCCGACCGCATTGGCGAAACCCTGGCCGAGCGGGCCGGTCGTGGTCTCGACGCCAGGCGTCACGCCGAATTCGGGATGGCCCGGTGTCTTGGAGTGCAGCTGGCGGAAGCGTTTGAGCTCGCCAGCCGGCAGATCGTAGCCGGAAAGATGCAGCAGCGCGTAGAGCAAGGCCGAGGCGTGCCCGTTCGACAGCACGAAGCGGTCGCGGTCGGGAAAGGCCGGATTGCCCGGATGGTGGCGCAGATAGCGCCGCCACAGCACCGTCATGACGTCAGCCAAGCCGAGCGGCGCACCGGGATGGCCCGATTTCGCGGCCTCCACCATGTCCATGGCGAGAGCGCGCAACGCCGCGCTCGCCGGCTCGGTCAAGCCGGCATGCAGTTCTTTCGGAACGACGTTCATCGGCGATTCCTTCTCACCCCGCGCGACGCTTCTTTTCGATGAGCTGCAGGATCATCGGCGTCAGGATGAGCTGCATGGCAAGATCGAGCTTGTTGCCGGGAATGACGATCGAATTGGCCCGCGACATGAAGCTGTCGTGGATCATCTTGACCAGGTAAACGAAATCGATGCCGCGCGGATTGCGGAAGCGGATCACGACCATCGATTCGTCCGGGGTCGGGATCCAGCGCGCGATGAACGGATTGGAGGTGTCGACGGTCGGCACGCGCTGGAAATTGATGTCGGTCTGGGTGAATTGCGGGCAGATATAGTTCACATAGTCGGGCATGCGGCGCAGGATGGTGTCGACCACGGCCTCCTGCGAATAGCCGCGCTCGGCCTTGTCGCGATGGATTTTCTGGATCCATTCAAGATTGATCACCGGAACGACGCCGATCTTGAGATCGGCATATTGCGCCGTGTTCGCCTTGTCGGTGACGACCGCGCCGTGCAGCCCTTCGTAGAACAAGAGGTCGGTGCCTTGCTCGAGTGGCTGCCACTCGGTGAACGTGCCGGGTTCCTGGCCGTATTTTTCGGCTTCGTCGGCGTCGTGAACGTAATGACGCGTGCGGCCGGTGCCGTGTGTGGAATACTCGCGGAACACCGCCTCCAACTCTTCGATCAGGTTGCACTCGGGTCCGAAATGGCTGAAATGATTGTTGCCGGATTTCTGCGCCTCCTCCATCGCGACGCGCATGCCGGCGCGGTCGTAGCGATGGAAGGCATCGCCCTCGATAGAGGCGGACTTTATCTTCTCGCGGCGGAAGATTTCGTCGAACGTCTTCTTCACCGAGGTCGTGCCGGAGCCCGACGAGCCGGTGATCGAGATGATGGGATGCCTCAACGACACGACACGACCTCTGCCGCCGTTATCCTAAGGGGGCTCGAAACAAGCCGCGCCGGCCAAACAGCGGCCAATGCTCGCCGGTCGGATATGGCTCGATGTGATGGCGTTCGAGCCGCGCCACCTCCTCGCGCGAGCCGAATATCAGCGGCACGCGCTCGTGCAGCATGCGTGGCAGGCGGTCGAGGATTCGCTCGCGGCCGGTCGAGGCCGCGCCGCCCGCCTGCTCGACCAGCATGGCAATCGGGTTGGCCTCATAGACCAGACGCAGGCGGCCGTTGCGGTAGCCTTCGCGCGCGTCGCCGGGGTAGGCGTAGACGCCGCCGCGCACCAGGATACGGTGCGCCTCCGCCACCATCGAGGCGATCCAGCGCATGTTGAAATTGCGCCCGCGTGGGCCCTCGGCGCCGGCAATGCAATCGTCGAACCATTGCCGCACTTCTTTCGCCCAGTGCCGGACGTTGGACGCGTTGATAGCGAACTCGTTGCTCACCGGGGGAATTTGCACCTGCGGCCTGGTCAGGACGAAGGTGCCGCGGACGCGGTCGAGTGTGAAGATGTCCGTGCCCGCGCCGACCGTCAGCACGAGCGAGGTCTGCGGACCGTACAGAATATAGCCGGCGGCGACTTGTTCATCGCCTCGGCGAAGGAACGCCGCAGGTTCGGCACCGCCGGTGGGAAGTGACCGCAGCAGCGAGAAAATGGTGCCGATCGACACGTTGGTGTCAATGTTGGAGGAGCCGTCGAGCGGATCGAGCGCCGCGATAATGGGCGCGCCGGGCGCAAGGGCAACCGGCACGTCGAGCTCCTCGGAGGCGACGGCGGCGACCGGTGCGGCGCGCAGCGCGTCGATGAGATGCGTATTGGCCAGTACATCGAGCGCCGTCTGGAAATCGCCGCCGGCTTTATCCGCCTGCAGCTCCGACAGTTCGCCCGACAGCGGGCCGGCGGCAACGACATCGGCGATGTCCTTGCAGGCCGCCGCCAGCGCACGGACGGTCGCGGCGATGGGCTCGCGCGCGCTGTCGCCCTGCGCCCAATTGTCCAGATATTCCTCGAGACTAACGTGACTTGACATGTCGCTCCCCTGTGCGCCCCGGCGGCTTCCCCCCGTCAGGTCGCGAAAATCCGGCTTTTTGTTATGTCTTCGGCTTCGATGGTCATCAGTCCATTGCGGTCGACGGCGCCGGCGTCCTTGAACAGCCGCATCGCCTGGCGCAGGCGCGCGCGGTCGATGGCGTTACGGATCGAGCGGGCATTGGCGAAATTGGGCTGCTGGCGCCGGCGCGCGATATAGTCGGTCATCGCCGCGCGCGCGGCATCGCTCAGCCGATACTGGTTCTCGGCGGCGATCGTCTCGGCGATGGCGAGCAGTTCACGGTTGTCGTAATCGGGAAAATCGATGTGGTGGGCGATGCGCGAGCGGAAGCCCGGATTGGACGAGAAGAACTTGTCCATGCGGTCGCGATAGCCGGCCAGAATCACGACAAGATCCTCGCGCTGGTTCTCCATGACCTGCAGCAGGATTTCGATCGCCTCCTGGCCGTAGTCCTTTTCGTTCTCCGGGCGGTGCAGATAGTAGGCCTCGTCGATGAACAGCACGCCGCCCATGGCGCGCTTGAGCACTTCCTTCGTCTTGGGCGCGGTATGCCCGATATATTGGCCGACCAGGTCGTCGCGCGTCACTGAGACCAAATGTCCTTTCCGCACGTAGCCGAGCTTGTGCAGGATGCTGGCCATGCGCAGCGCCACCGTGGTCTTGCCGGTGCCCGGGTTGCCGGTGAACGACATGTGCAGGGTCGGCGGGCCGGACGCGAGGCCGACCCGCTCGCGGGCGCGCGCCACCAGCAGGAAGGCGGCGATCTCGCGGATGCGCTGTTTCACCGGCGCTAACCCCACCAGGTCGCGCTCGAGCTCGCCGATCGGCGCCGCGATATCGGTTTCGGCCAGCAACGCCTTGAGGTCGATCGCCTCGCTGGTGCCGGCGAAATTGGCTGCTGGCTCCGCCACGCTCATTTTATCTGCCCCGCGCTTGCCCGGTTCCGTAGCGCTGGCCGGCCGGACGATCGACGCCGTAGGCCTGCAGGGTGTAGCGGATGGTGCGGCCCTCGGCCTCTTGCCGCTCGAGGCGGTAGCCGGCCTCGTCGGCGGGACGCTGCACCAGGAACGACAGGCGCACCGTTTCCCAGCCGCGCGTCGAGTCGAAGGCATTGACCCGCACGTAGACGTCCGGATGGGCGGCCCGGCAGGCCTTGATCTCCTGCATGACGCCGACCGGATCGTGCAGGTCGAACATCGGCATGCCCCACATTTCCCAATAAGTGTTGCGTGGGTGCGGGTCGTCGGTGAACTCGACGCTCACTGCCCAGCCTTGGCGCAGGCAATATTCGATCTGCGCCGCGATCTGCTTGTCGTCGAGATCGGGCAGGAACGAGAAGGTACCCTGGGTCACGCGCATATCGCTGCTCTCCTTCAGACCGCCGCCGCGGTCGGCACGAAGTCCGACGTGTCGGTCGAGGTGTATTCGAAGGTGATGTCGCCCCAGGTATCGAGCGCAGCGCGCAAGGGCTGGCACCACTTGGCGGCGTCGGCCAGGATCTCCGGGCCTTCGGTCTTGATGTCGCGGCCCTCGTTGCGCGCCAGCACCATGGCTTCGAGCGCGACGCGGTTTGCGGTGGCGCCGGCCTGGATGCCCATGGGATGGCCGATGGTGCCGCCGCCGAATTGCAGCACGACGTCGTCGCCGAACAGATCAAGCAGTTGGTGCATTTGCCCGGCATGGATGCCGCCGGACGCCACCGGCATTACGCGGCGAATGCCGGCCCAGTCCTGCTCGAAGAACAAACCGCGCGGCAGGTCGACCTCGTTCTTCATCTCGCGGCAGACATTGTAGTAACCCTGCACGGTCATCGGGTCGCCTTCCAGCTTGCCGACCGCGGTGCCGGCATGCAGATGATCGACGCCGGCAAGCCGCAGCCATTTGGCGATCACGCGGAACGAGACGCCGTGGTTCTTCTGCCGCGTATAGGTGCCGTGGCCGGCGCGGTGCATGTGCAGGATCATGTCGTTGTCGCGCGCCCAGTTGGACATCGACTGGATGGCGGTGTAGCCGACGACGAGGTCGATCATCACGATCACCGAGCCCAGCTCTTTGGCGAACGCGGCGCGCTTGTACATCTCCTCCATCGTGCCGGCGGTGATGTTGAGGTAGTGACCTTTGACCTCGCCGCTTTCGGCCCCGGCCCGGTTCACCGCTTCCATCACGTAGAGGAAACGGTCGCGCCAGTGCATGAAGGGCTGCGAATTGATGTTTTCGTCGTCCTTGGTGAAGTCGAGGCCGCCTTTGAGCGCCTCGTAGACGACGCGGCCGTAGTTTTTGCCCGATAGGCCGAGCTTCGGCTTGGTGGTGGCGCCGAGCAGCGGGCGACCGAACTTGTCGAGACGCTCCCGCTCCACCACGATGCCGGTCGGCGGACCCTTGAAGGTCTTCACATAAGCGACCGGCAGCCGCATGTCCTCCAACCGGCAGGCCTTCAGCGGTTTGAAGCTGAACACGTTGCCGATGATCGAGGCGGTGAGATTGGCGATCGAGCCTTCCTCGAACAGGTCGAGGTCATAGGCGACGTAGCAGAAATACTGGCCCGGCTGGTTCGGCACCGGCTCCACCCGATAGGCCTTGGCCCGGTAGGTCTCGCAGGCGGTCAGGCGGTCGGTCCACACCACCGTCCAGGTGGCGGTGGAGGACTCGCCGGCGACGGCGGCGGCCGCCTCGATGGGGTCGACACCTTCCTGCGGCGTCACCCGGAACAGGGCCAGGACATCGGTGTCCTTGGGCTCGTAATCGCCGTCCCAATAGCCCATTTGAGCGTATTTCAGCACGCCCGCCTTGTAGCGCTTCTTGCTGTCGCGGATTTTGGTCAACGTGGTAGTGGTGCGGTCATCCATTGCGGCTCTCCGGTCACCCGCGGATGTAGGTGGCCTTGTGCCTTAAGTAAATTTGAATTATCTTATTTCAAGATTCAGGGAATCTGAATATTGCGCAACGTCACAGTCAAACAATTGCGGCTGCTCACGGCGGCCGCGCGCGGCGGCAGCCTCGCGGCGGCGGCCGAGGCCTGCAATGTGACCCCGCCGGCGGTCACCATGCAGATGCAGCAATTGGAGGCCGATGTCGGCCTGCCGCTGTTCGAGCGCGACGGCCGCGGCCTCAAGCTCACCGCCGCCGGCAAGGAAGTGCTGGCGGCGGCCGAACGGATCGATGCGGTGATTGCCGACTGCGCCGCCGGGCTGGCGGGACTGAAATCGCTCGCCAACGGGCGTGTTGCCGTGGGCGTAGTTTCCACCGCCAAATATTTCGCGCCGCAGATGCTGGCGGCCTTTGCGCGCTCGCATCCGGGCATCGACATCGAACTGCTCGTCGGCAACCGCCAGGACACCATCGCCGCTTTCCGCGAGGGGCGCTTCGACGTCGCCGTCATGGGACGGCCGCCCGAGGGCGTCGAGGTCGAGAGTACGCTGATCGGCGATCACCCGCAGGTGATTATCGCCCCGCCCGAGCACCCGCTCGCTGTCAAGCGCGCCATCGCGCCACGCGAGATCGCGGGCGAAACCCTGCTGATGCGCGAGGTCGGCTCGGGCACCCGGCTATTGGCTGAGCAGTTCCTGGCGCAGCACGACATCAAGTCGCGCATCGGCATGGAGATCGGCTCGAACGAGACGATCAAGCAGGCGGTGATCGCCGGTCTCGGCATCGCTTTTATCTCCGGCCATACCATCGCCTCGGAAATCCACGACGGCCGCCTTGTCGTGCTCGACGTCGTCGGCTTGCCCGAGATCCGTCACTGGTTCGTGGTGCGACCGGCGGCCAAGCGGCTGATGCCGGCAGCCGGCGCCTTGCGGGATTTCTTGGTGGCTGAGGGACGGCAGTTTCTGCCGGAGGTGGGACTCCGTGGGCGGAGCCGAAAAACGAAAAAAGGGCGAGAGGACATTTCTCGTGCCGCCGTTAACGAGGCGCGCGACTAGAAATTACAAGAAAGCGACGTGAGATAGCGAATCAAGGCTCGACATTCCAGGCCTTGCGCACGTGAAGCGACTACGTCTTTCGACTTCAAAGCGCCGCCAGGACCCGGAACAGCAGCCCTGCCTAAAACTTCCTGTGACAAACACCGGAAAGCGGTGTGCGGGCACACCGGCTTTCAAGTAAGCGTTGTTGCCGGGGGCCGAGGAGCGTTGGATGCAGCTTTCGAAGCCGCTCGATAATTTTCCTGTCATTCGCACGAGCGATCCCGCCGCGGTCATAGACGCGCTTGCGCGCGTCTATGCCGCGCCGACTCTCCAGTTGGGTGCCGGTGGTGCGGCGTTGAACGCCAGGATGAACGAATGCCGGCTGCCGAATGTCATGCTGGCCTACGGATCGTATGGCGGCGATGTGATGTTGGATTTCCCGGCGGTCGACTGTTTCGTGCACTTGCTGGTGCTGAGCGGCAACGCGGAAATCACATACAGAAGCCAGTCGAAATCACTCACGGCGGCCAACAGCGTCTCGATCTCGCCGGATGCCGGCTACCGGGCAAGGTATTCCGCCGACTACGAGGGACTGCTTTTGAAGATCGATGCGCGCGCATTGGCGAACAAGCTCACCGCGCTGACCGGGGCCAATGTGGAGCAGCCGCTGCGCGTGAGTCTGCAGCCGAATGGCACTCTGTCGGCGCAAATCTTGCGCCGCTATCTGCCGGTACTGGCCCGCATCTTGACCGATGCCGTGCAGCCATTGCCGGCCCGGTGGGTGGCGCAGACCGAGCAACTCTTGATGCTGCTGTTTCTGCATGCAAGCCGGCACGCCTACAGCCATTTGCTGGAACAGGACGCGCCGGACGCCGCGCCTTGGCAAGTCCGCAGGGCCGAGTCCTATATCGAGGCGAATTGCCAGCAAGCGATCATGCTGGATGATCTCGCCAAGGTCACCGGCGTCAGCGCCTTCAGCTTGTTTCGGGCATTCAGAAAAAGCCGCGGCTGTTCGCCGTTGCAGTTCGCCTCTCAATTGCGCGCGAAGCGGAATCGGCAGCGGTAGCCGTTCGCAGCACGGTCAGTCTCCGACCGTCGTCTTGTTGCCGCGAGCCGTTTCGCCTCCGCGAGCGACTCCTGTGTTCGCTCGAACTTCGCGGCAGCGCATTTCATAACCTAGATTATTATCGAACTTCGTTGTGCAAGAAGAACATCGTAGCCAACGAACATTGCTACCTACACTTAACCAATTTGCAATCGGGAAAGCACAATTTTAATCGCGCGAGAAAGTTCGCGCCGAACGCTTCGAATTCAACAGCGAGTACCGTACATCATGAGCGAGCCAGCCGTTGCTTCGCCAAATCTTGGCGCCGGCGACCAGGGCGCCGACTGGGCCGCCGGCAACGCCGCGTCGCCGGATTCGAGCCCGAGCCAACTGATCAGCTTCGCCATCGGCGACGACCAGTATGGCGTCGACATCATGGCAGTGCGCGAAATCAAGGGTTGGACCGAGATCACGCCGTTGCCGCGCCAGCCGCAATACGTTCGCGGCGTGCTCAATCTGCGCGGCGTCATCGTTCCGATCGTCGATTTACGCTGCCGCTTCGGGCAAGGGCTGACGCAAGCGACCACCCTGCACATCGTGATCATCGTGCATATCGGCTCCAAGCCGGTGGGCCTGTTGGCGGACCGCGTGCTCGACATCGTCTCGCTCGACGCCAACCAAGTCAAACCGGTTCCGCGCGTCGCGCAGGGCCAGCGTATCAACTTCCTCTCCGGCCTGGTCACCACCGAGGACGCCATGATCGCGCTGATCGACCTTCCCAATCTTCTTTCAATGCCCCTCGACGAGCTCGGCGACGACGTCAACGGCGCCCAGGGCGCAAAACCGAAAAACTAATGGAGATCGGCATGCTCACGTTTGCGAAATCGCGCTTGCGCGGCGAATCGGCGGGTCACAACGTCGCGGAACTCAAGGGCGGCATGGTCGACAAGGTGTCGACCGCCCTCATGATGGTGAACCGCGATTTTGTCGTTACGTACGTCAACGAGCCGACTCGCGAGCTGCTGAAGAAGAACGAGGCCGCCTTCCGCCGGCTTTGGCCGAGCTTCGAAGCCGAAAAGATCGTCGGTACGTGCATCGACACGTTTCATAAAAACCCCGAGCATCAGCGCAAATTGCTGGCCGATCCGTCCAAGCTGCCGATCCGCACCGAAATCACGATCGGCGACCTCAAGATCGCGCTGCTGGTCAACGGCGCCTTCGACGGCAAGGGCAACCACGTCGGCAATATCCTGGAATGGCGCGACGTCACCGCCGAGCGCCTCAACGCCGGCATGCTCGAGGCGATCAACAAGGCGCAGGCCGTCATCGAATTTTCCACCGACGGCAAGATCCAGCACGCCAACGAGAACTTCCTGAAGGCGATGGGCTACACGCTGGACGAAATCCGCGGCCAGCATCATTCGATGTTCGTCGAGTCGGCCTACAAGCAGAGTGCGGAATATCGGCTGTTCTGGGAGAAGCTCGCGCGCGGCGAATTCGATGCCGGCCAGTACAAGCGTCTCGGCAAGGGCGGCAAGGAAATCTGGATTCAAGCGAGCTATAACCCGATCCTCGACGCCAACGGCAAGGCCTTCAAGGTGGTCAAATACGCCACCGACGTTACCGCCAGCGTACTGGCCAATCAGGCGCTGCAGCTCGCCGTCCAGCAGACTCAAAATGTCGTCAAGGCGGCGGAAGCCAACGACCTCACCCAGCGCATCCCGCTCGAGGGCAAATCGGGGGAGATTGCGGCCCTGTGCGGCGGCGTCAACGGCCTGCTCGACACCATGGCCGCCGTGATCAAGAAGATCAAAAGCGTCGCGCGCGAAGTGTCCAACGCCTCTGGCGAGATATCCGCCAGCACCACCGACCTGTCGCAGCGCACCGAGGAACAGGCCGCCAGCCTGGAGGAAACCTCGGCCTCGATGGAGGAGATTGCGTCCACGGTGAAGAAGAATGCCGAGAACGCCCAGCAGGCCAACCAGTCGGCGAGCGGCACCCGCGAGGTCGCCGACCGCGGCGGTCAAGTCGTCGCCAAGGCGGTCGACGCCATGGCCAAGATCGAGGAATCGTCGCGCAAGATTTCCGACATCATCGGCGTGATCGACGAAATCGCCCGCCAAACCAACCTGCTGGCGCTCAACGCCGCGGTCGAGGCCGCGCGCGCGGGCGACGCCGGCCGCGGCTTTGCCGTCGTCGCCTCGGAAGTGCGCAGCTTGGCGCAGCGCTCCTCGCAGGCCGCCAAGGACATCAAGGATCTGATCACCAATTCGAACGGTCAGGTCAAAGACGGAGTCGACTTGGTCAACCGTGCCGGCACGGCGCTCAATGAGATCGTCGAATCGATCAAGAAGGTCGCCGACATCGTTTCCGACATCGCCACCGCGAGCGTCGAGCAGGCGACCGGCATCGAGCAGATCAACAAGGCGCTCACCCAGATGGACGAGGTGACGCAGCAGAACTCGGCGCTGGTCGAGGAAAATGCCGCAACTGCCAAGACGCTCGAGCAGCAGGCCGCCACCATGACCACCGAGGTCAATCTCTTCCGCGTGGGCGACGAAGAAGCCGAGGCGCCGGCGGCCGAAAAGAGCGCACCTGTGCAACCGACTAAGCAGCCGGCGGCGGCCAAGCCGGCCAAGCCGGCCAAGCCGGCCGCGAAGGCGGCGCCGGCGGCTGCTTCCCGCCGCGGCCCCGTGGGCCAGATGCAGAGCGCGCTGGCGGTGGCTTACCAAGATCCGGAGTGGAAGGATTTCTAAATGCCTTCAGCACCGGGCGGCACGGCTCCGGCATTGGCCGTTTCCGAGCCGGCCTTCGATTCGGCGCGGGAATTCGCCTTCTCGGAGGCCGATTTTCGCAGTCTGGCGCAGCTGGCCTACGACTATGCCGGCATCGCGCTGAGCGAAAGCAAGCGTAATCTGCTCTATAGCCGGCTGTCGCGGCGGCTGCGCGTGCTGGGGATGAGCACCTTCGGCGAGTACCGCGCGCTGCTGGCTGGCGACAATCGCGAGATCGAGAACTTCATCAATTCGATCTCCACCAACCACACAAAGTTTTTTCGCGAAGCGCACCACTTCGAGCATTTGCGCAGCCACTTGGTGCTGCCGTTCGTGCAGGCTGCGCAGGCCGGCGGGAGCCATCGGCTACGCATCTGGTCGGCCGGCTGCTCGAGCGGCGAGGAACCCTACACGCTGGCGATCGTGCTCAAGCGCGAGATCCGCGACCTCGCGGCCTACGACATCCGCATTCTGGCAACCGACATCGACACCGACGTGCTCGGCAAGGCCGCCAGCGGCGAGTTTGCCGCCAATGCCGCCGACGAAGTGCCCAAGCCGTACCAGGAGTATTTCGCGCGCGACAAGATCGTGATGGGTGAGGAGCTTCGCTCGTTGATTACCTTTCGGCGGCTCAACTTGATGGACGAGCCCTGGCCGTTCCGCGGGCAGTTCGACGCCGTCTTCTGCCGCAACGTCATGATCTATTTCGACGCGGCGACCAAGTCGAAGCTCATCGAGCGCTTCGTGCGGCAGATCACGCCGGGCGGATGGCTCTATATCGGTCATTCGGAGTCTCTGATGGGGTGGCACGCCGGCCTGCAATCGGCCGGACGGACGATCTACCGGAGGACCGAGTGAGCGGTGTTGCGGCACTCAAGCAGCCGGCGAGCACCGAAAACGAAACGCGTCTGCAGGCAGTCGCTGGGCGCCGCGTGTTCGATCCCGCTAACGCGGTGTGGATGGTGAAATTGTTTCCCGGCGAGTTCTACATCACCGGAAAATCCGACGAGATGATCGTGACCGTGCTTGGTTCCTGCGTTGCCGCCTGCATCCGCGATCCGGTCACGGGCATCGGCGGCATGAACCATTTCATGCTGGCGCAGCATACGTCCGGCGCCTGGGGCGGCGATCTGCGCTCGGCGCGCTTCGGCAATTTCGCCATGGAGAAGTTGATCAACGAGCTGCTCAAGGCCGGCTGCGCGCGCGAGCGGCTGGAAGTGAAGGTGTTCGGCGGCGGCAACGTGACCGATACCAGCAATGCGGTCGGCACCGAAAACGCCGAGTTCGTGCTGCGCTATCTGGCGGCGGAAGGCTTGCGCTGCGCTGCCCAGGATCTCGGCGGCACCCAGCCGCGGCGGATTCACTACTACCCGACAACGGGTCGGGTCGTGCGCCGGCTGCTCGGCCTCGCCGAGACCTACGACGTGGCGCACGAAGAGAACGATTACGGCAAACGCCTGCTGGCCGAGAAGAGCAAGGGCGGCGATATCGAGCTGTTCGGGGACAATTGATGAGCAAACCGGTACGCGTGCTTGTGGTCGACGATTCGGCGGTCATGCGCCAGCTGCTGACCATGCTGCTCTCAAGCGATCCGGCCATCGAGGTGGTCGGCACCGCGTCGGACCCGCATATCGCACGCGAGCGCATCAAGGCGCTCAATCCCGACGTCGTCACGCTCGACGTCGAGATGCCGCACATGGACGGCCTCACTTTCCTTCGGAAAATCATGACGTTACGGCCGACGCCCGTGGTCATGGTGTCGACCCTCACGCAGGCTGGCGCCGAGGTGACGCTCGAGGCGCTCGAGGTCGGCGCGGTCGATTTCGTGGCCAAGCCCAGCGATGTTGCGGCGGCGGGCGACGAGTTCGCGGCGGAACTGCAAGGCAAGGTGAAGGCGGCGGCGCGCACGCGTGTCGGCCAGCGCCGCAGCGTGCCAGTCGCGCTTGCGCCGCGTCGGCCGCGGCCCGGTCGCGCACCGGAAAAAATCGTCGTGATCGGCGCCTCCACCGGCGGCGTCGAGGCGCTCAAGATACTCCTGATGGGCCTGCCGGCCGATTGTCCGCCGACGCTGGTCACCCAACACATGCCGCCGCGTTTCACCGCGGCCTTCGCACAACGGCTCAACCGCGAATGTCCGATGGCGGTATCCGAGGCGCTGCACGGCGAGCCGATCGAGCCGGGCCACGTCTACATCGCGCCCGGCTCGCATCATCTGCAACTGGCCCGACAAGCGGGACGCAATCACTGCATGCTGCAGGACGGCGCGCCGGTCTCGGGCCACCGTCCCTCGGTCGACGTGCTGTTCCGCTCGGCGGCGCAGGTCGCCGGCGACAGCGCGGTCGGCGTCATTCTGACCGGCATGGGCAAGGACGGCGCCGCCGGCATGCTCGAGATGCGCAAGGCGGGGTCCGTCACTCTGGGCCAGGACGAGCACTCCTCGCTGATCTACGGCATGCCGCGCGTGGCTTTCGAGTGCGGGGCGGTGGCGCGGCAATATCCGCTCGAGCAGCTCGCCGGTGCGATCATGGATGCCTGCGAGATCGAAACGGCGCCGGCGGCCGAGGCGCATTCACCCGACGCAGCCTGACGGCAGGGAAACGAATCATGCAAGTTCAATCGCCGCTTCGCCTGCCCGCCGTGCTCGATTTCGCCGCGGCCGAAGCGCTGCTCGAATCGCTCCGCCATCTTCCGCCAGCGACCGCATTGGATGCCTCGGGCGTCGAGGTGCTGTCGCTAGCATGCATGCAAGTTATCTTGGCCGCGCTCAAGGCGGAGCCCTCGCTGTCGATTGAAAATCCATCCGAGGCCTTTGTCGGCGCGTTCAGCGACCTTGCGTTCGATTGGCGGCGCGACGCGGGGGCAACGGCGCCGGAAACAGCCCAAACCGACGAGGCCGATATGACCAAGCGGATCCTGACGATCGACGATTCGAAGACCATTCGCGACATGCTCAATCTGACGCTGTCGGAAGCCGGATACGAGGTTCTGCAAGCCGTCGATGGAGAGGACGGCATCGGCATGCTCGGCAAGGAGCGTGTCGATCTCGTCATCACCGACATCAACATGCCGAAGATGGACGGCTATGCGGTGGTGCGCCACATGCGCAGCAAGGAGGAATTCAAGAACACACCGGTGCTCGTCTTGACGACCGAGAGCGACGCTGCAAAGCGCGACGTCGCGCGCGAGGCCGGCGCGACGGGCTGGATGGTGAAGCCGTTCGATCCGGAACGGCTGGTCGCGACCGTCAACAAGGTCGCGGCCGGTCAACGTTAAGGGCGCCTTGCCATGGCAAGCTTGGATCAACTCAAACAGACCTTCTTCGAGGAATGCAGCGAGGCGCTGCAGCAGCTCGAGAGCGGTCTGACCGAGATCCGCGAGGGCGGCGGCTCGGACGACACGATCAACGCCGTGTTCCGGTCGGTGCACTCGGTCAAGGGCGGCGCCGGCATTTTCGGCTTCGAAGATCTGGTCGGCTTTGCCCACGTGTTTGAGACGGTGCTGGATGCCATGCGCAGCGGCAAAATGGCCGCCAGCCACGATACCGTCGATCTGCTGCTGTCGGCAAACGACGTGCTCACCGATCTGATCGCCATGTCGCGCGCGGGCGAGCCGATCCCAGCGGACCACGGCGCCGAATGCCGAGCGGGGCTCGAGCGGTTGCTGGGCCCTGACGGCGGCGACGCCGACGGCGGGGAGCCGGCGCCCGCCGACTTCGAGGGCCTCGATTTCGTCCCGGTGCGCGTCGATGCCGGCGCGGATGACACGACGCCGCGCGTCTATCAGATCGTCTTCCGGCCGAAGCCGGACATGCTGAAAAACGGCAACGAGCCGCTGCCGATCCTGCGCGAGCTGCGCAAGCTGGGCGAGCTGGCGCTCGCCGCCGACACCTGCGCCTTGCCGCCCCTCGGCGAACTCGAGCCGGGCCGCGCCTATCTCGGCTGGACCGGCGAATTGACCACAACCGCCACGCGGACGCAGGTCGAGGAGGTCTTCGCCTTTGCCGCTAACGATTGCGACCTTGAAATGGCGCAGATGAGCGGCCCAGAACAAGCGCTCCCTGTGCTTGCGCCGGCGCTCGATGCCGAGGCGCAAGCGGCGCCGAGCGTAGTCGCATCGCCGTCGATCGTGCCGCCCGAACCGGAGCCCAAGCCTAAGCCCTCCAACGCGGAGCCCGCCGCCCCGCGCGCGGCGCCGCCGCTCAAAGCGGCCGCGACCACGATGCGCGTCGAGGTCGAAAAGATCGATCGCGTCGTGAACCTGGTCGGCGAGCTGGTTATTGCGCAGGCGATGCTGGGACAGGTCGTGCATGGGCTGCCGGAGGAGACCAGCGGCCGGCTCGCCCAGGTAATCGATGAGGTCAGCCACCACACGCGCGAGCTCAAGGACAGCGTGATGTCGATGCGCGCGCAGCCGATCGGCGCGGTGTTTCAGCGCATGCCGCGGCTGGTGCGCGAGCTCGCCGCCAAGACCGGAAAGAAAGTGCGGCTGGAAATGCACGGCGAAAATACCGAGGTCGACCGCTCCATTATCGAACGGCTGGGCGATCCGCTCACCCACATCATCCGCAATTCCATCGACCACGGCATCGAAACTCCGCAGGCGCGTCTCGCCGCGGGAAAAAACGAGGAAGGCACGGTCCGCCTCTCGGCTGATCATCGCGGTGGCCGGATCGTCGTTGAGGTTGTCGACGACGGCGCCGGCATCGATTCCGAGCGGGTGCTCAAGAAGGCGCGCGAGCGCGGGCTGACCAGCCCGGACAAGGTGCTCAACGAGGACGAAATCAACAACCTGATTTTCGCGCCGGGCTTCTCGACCGCCGAAACGATTTCCGACATTTCGGGGCGCGGCGTCGGCATGGACGTCGTGCGCCGGAACATCCAGGACGTCGGCGGCCGCATCACGCTGAAATCGGAGCGCGGCCGCGGCATGACGCTGCAGCTCGCGCTGCCACTCACCTTGGCCGTCATGGACGGCATGGTCATCAAGGTGCGCAACGAAACCTATGTGCTGCCGATGTCGGTGATCGTCGAATGCCTGCGTCCATCCGGCGCGGATATCAAGAACCTGATGGGATCGAGCGGGGTGCTGCAATTGCGCGGCACCTTGGTGCCGTTGGTTCATCTGTGCGAACTGCTCGACGTCGGCCGGGTTGCCGCCACCGAGGAGCGCGTCGTGATCATCGCCGATGCCGGTGACGGCTCGCTTTTCGGCGTCATCGTCGACGAGCTGTGCGGCCACCAGCAGGTCGTGGTCAAAAGCATGGAAGAGAGTTACGGCGCCGTCGCAGGCGTCGCCGGAGCCACCATCCTCGGCAATGGCCGCGTGGCTCTTATCCTTGACGTCGAAAAACTGTCCGAGCTCGCGGTCAGCTCTGTCGGGACGCGCCTCGACAAGCTCGACGCGGTGCCGGTCAACTGAGTGAGCAGCGTGCCTTCTCCGGAATTGAGGGGCTTTCCAATGAGGAGTAGCGACAATGCCAAGTGCAGCAGCGTTAAAGGTTCTTATCGTGGACGATCAGAACAGCGTCCGCCAGATGACGCGCATTAGCCTCGAGGAAATCGGGGTGCGCCACATTCATGAGGCGGAAAACGGCAATACGGCGATGGATACGGCTACGCTACAGCCGCTCGATCTTATTATTTCGGACTTCAATATGCCGGAGATGGACGGGCTCGGCTTGCTGCGGGCCGTGCGCGGCCACCCGACGGCGCGGCGCGTACCCTTTATTCTGGTGACCGGCCGCGGCGATCGCGAGTTGGTAGTGAAGGCGGCGCAGGCCGGCGCCAACAATTACGTGGTGAAGCCGTTTACTGCGGACATCTTGCGCCAGAAAATCGAGCAGGTGATAGGTAAATTGTCGTGAGCGGTGTGCAGTCAGCAGTGAGTGGCGAATGGGCTGACACCGGCGCGCAGGATGCCGGCGGCGAGGTGCGGCCCATGCTCGCTGCCATTGCGACAGTCCTGCGCGAAACCGTGGCTGCCTTCGAGGCGACCGTCGGCCGGATCACCGAGATCACGGTGACGCGGCCGGGCCGGGCAGACCGCGATTTGGTCGTCACGCTGCAGGATTTCGACCGCCTGCAGCAGGAGTTCGCGACCTTGAGCGAGGTGCTCGGCAAGTTGTCGGCGGCGGGCGGCGGATCGTACGCCGGAGCCGAAGCCCTGGCCGCCATTTCGATAGCCGATCTCAAGGACCGGCTCATGCGCCACCTGCGCACGCTCTCGCTGGAATTGCCGGCCGCGGACGCGGCCGAAGAGGTCGAATTCTAGGCCGGATTCAGGGCTGCGAGATGCTGATCTGCTCGGCCACGCGGCGCAAACCGCTGATCAGGTCGGGCACCTGCTCCGGCTTTACGCCGCGATAGGATTTCTGACGCGCCAGCAGCAGGGCGTCGATGTGGCACTGGATCGCTTCCCAATCGCACTCCGCCCCCATCGTGATTGCATCCAGCATTTCGCTGAAGGATCGGGCGATGAAGGTCAGCAGCTCGCAATCCACCGTAGTGCCGACGTCGCGCAATTGCCGGCAGTAACGGTTGGCGGCTTCGGCCCATTCGGCATCGGTGTTTTCCGTTTGCGCTCGCTTGACCACGTCGAGGAGGGCATCGAGCTGTTCGTTCAGCCAACCGTCGAAGGCCGGCTTTGCCTCATCGATTTTGGATTGGGCCTGCGCGAGCGCCTTGTCGCGTGGAATCCCGCCGGGACGTCGGGCGAGTTGCTGGAATCGGGTCTCGACGGGAAAGATACGCACGTCGTCGTCGGTTTCTGCCATCAGTCTTTCCCCATGCGCGCCGCGCTGAACAGATTGTCGATATCGCCCTGCGCGAGCGCCGGTCCCGACTCGTTGGCCACCTCGACGATTTTGTCTCCTTTGCGGCGGCCGACGCCGTTCGGATAGCCCTCGATCTTGAAACGGCGGTCCGGACCGAAATAGGTCGGCGCGTCGATGAACTGCCGCGGCGTCAGCGCGACCCAGGCCAGGCGGTCGTACAGGCTGGCGGGCGAGATCGGCTTTGCGATCACCATGTTGGCGCCGGCGTCGCGCGCCCGCCGGATCGCCGTTTCGCGCGTGTCGCTGCTCATCAAGAGGATCGGCATCATGCGGTTTTCGTTGTCCGCCTTGCGGCGAATCGCCTGGGTGAGCTTGAGGCCGCCATAGGGCGGCAGCCGCGCGTCGAACAGCAGCACATCGAACTTTTGGCTGTTCAGCACCTGCAGGACGGTGATCGAGTCCCTCACTTCCAAAATCTTGGTGGCGCCGAAGCCGCGCAGGATGCTGTGCACGATCATCGAGAGATACGAGCTCGAATCGGCGATCAGAATCACCGTGTCGCGAAAATTGATGGTGGGTGATGCCATGCCGTCTCCGGTCGCAGCGAGCGGATTTGCGCCGTCAGGTTGAAGCAATCCCACTACGCGGGCCGCGCATGCCAGCGCGCGCGAGACGAAGAACGGACATCAAGGCGTCGTTGTGCAGGGAGAGTCGCCGCATCGATTGGCGAATTCATCCGATTCGTATTCGTTGGCCTACCGGTTTCTCGTTAAAGCAGCGCTAGAAGCCGCGATATTAATCCAGACGAAGCTATGCGCCGCCAAGTTGCAAACTGATGTCGGCATAATTTGACCGCAATCGTACTAGCAGAGATTAGCAATCTATATTCACAAGTTAGAATGTGGGAACTCTCCTTTACGCCGCGGCAGCATGCAATAGTTTTCACATGAGCGATTCGAATTTCCTATCAAGCGTTCAAAATTCGTCATTAGTCAATTTGCGCGCGGTGCGGAATCCGCGCAAACCGTCGGTTGCAGTTGTCGGTGTCCGGCGGACAGTCGAATGAGTCGCGTGATTGAGTTGCGTTCATGGCAAGAAATAAAAAACGAAGAGCGAGCTCGATGAACGCCCAGCTTGAAATTTCCAACACCGAAGCGAACGCGACGAAAACGCCGCTGTCTTGCATTTTCTGCGTCGGCTTCGACCTCGGCATATGTTCGGGGCTGTCCGGGGACACGACTCCGGGGCCTCAGTCCCTGAAGGTTCGCCAGTCCGCGCAGATGGCGACCGCCCGGCGCATTATCTGGCGGTCGCAGGATCTGCAGGAAATCGTGCCGGTGATCTGCAGCGGCTGGGCGGCGGCGATCGTCATGCTGTCGAACGGCAGCCGGCAGATCGTCTCCTTCCTGCTTCCGGGCGACGTGATCTCGACGACCTTGTTGTTCGAAGCGAGACCCTATTGCCTGATCGAAGCGATCACCGACGTGCGCTATCGCGCGTTCAGCCGCGCCGACCTGAAGTCGATGCTCTACCGGGAACCCGAGATGTTGGACAAGTTCTCGAAGGCATGGGTCGACGAAAAGGCGCGCGCCGACCAGTTGATCGTCGATCTCGGGCGTCGAACGGCGAACGAACGGATCGCGCGCCTGATCTTGGGCTTGTTCGACCGCCTCGAGAAGCGGGGCATGGTCCGCAGCCAGCCGCTCGAATTCGAGTTTCCGCTCCGTCAACACCACATCGCCGACGCGACCGGCCTGACGCCCGTTCACGTCAGCAAGGTGCTGACCGAGCTTCGCCGCAGTCAGGTCATCAATATCAGCGAGCGCTCGCTGACGATACTCGACCTGCCCGCGCTTCGGCGGATCGGCCACACGCGCTAACGAAGGGTCATTCAAGCGCGGCTGCGGGCGCCGTCCACGCGGCAATAGTCGCGCGCGACGAAGCTCTGGTCGTAATGCGACCAGTTGGTGGAATGGTCGAGCGATTGCATGGCGGCCAGCGTGACGGCATAGACCGCGCATTTCATGTCGCGCTCGTAGCCGCCGAGATTTTCCGGCCGCTCGCCACAGGCATAGCCGAGGTGATGCACGAGGCGCATGCCGCCCAGCCCTTGTGCAGCTGCGAGCGCGAGCTTTCCGGTCATGACATGGTCGGGATGGTCGTTCGGATTGAGCGCGGGATCGATCTCGGGCAGGTGCAGATCGACCGAAACCGCCGCCTCGCGCTCGGCTTCGATCATGGCGCGCAGCGTGGCGACGAGGGCGCGCCAACCTTGGTACGTGGCCGTTCCGTCGATGGCGGTCAGCGTGGCGATCTCATCGTCCGCCAGCCGCTTGAGCGACTGGTGGCCGGTTTCCGCGTAGCCGCCGCCCTCCGGGCTGCCGTCCGGCAGGCGCAGA
>Ga0335081_10001725_pt1 | contig 34772 bp, 25 predicted proteins | sample Lox_Sample_35_FD_206713 | JGI IMG/M metagenome (GOLD analysis project Ga0335081, IMG submission 206713) | Soil microbial communities from Loxahatchee National Wildlife Refuge, Florida, United States - Lox_Sample_3.5 | ecosystem: Environmental > Terrestrial > Soil > Wetlands | place: USA...
TGCTGCGCGGCGCGCGTGATCGCCAGTCTGTGGGCGTGATCATGGTGGACGTCGATCACTTCAAAGCCATCAACGATAGCCGCGGGCACGCTGCCGGAGACGACGTGCTGCGAATCATTGCCAGCGGGATTGCGGCCATGGTTCGCCCCTATGATTCTGTAGGACGTTACGGTGGAGAAGAATTTTTGATTATCGCTCCCGGCTGCGACCTCGGCGAAACATGGGAACTCGCCGAGCGCGTGCGCACGCACGTGTCATCCTGCAGCATCATGGCCGGAGGATCGCATGTGAAGGTCACGCTGAGCCTGGGTGTGGCCACAGGAGCAGCGGCAGCTGACACGGAAAAAGTCCTGCACGCCTCCGATGCCGCCATGTATCAGGCCAAACGAGCCGGACGCAATCGCGTCGAACCCAGCCTGGGGAGGGCCGCGGGAGCCGGCCACAGCAATACGGCACCCAACGAACACGACTTCTGGATCTAACGCGAGTTTCTTCTCACCGCCAAGTAACCCAGAACTTTGTCACTCCGACGACGCGCGGAGCGCGGACGGAGGAACCCGCTGTCTGCCGGCAGTATCGGTGCTGCATGCAAGCAGCAGATTCCTCCTTCGTCGCTACGCGACTCGTCGGAATGACAAAGCCTCCAGGAGTGAACAGAGGTTAGCTCACGCCGACGGCTGTTTCCACTTTCACATTGCGCAGGAATTCGGCGGCTTCCTCCGGAATCACGGTATTGATGAACATTCCCGACCCCAGTTCAAAGCCGGCAGTGCGCGTCAGGCGCGGAATCACGCTCATGTACCAGTGAAAGTAACGCACCCCAACGCATTCGGCTGGAGCCGTGCGGATGGTGAAATTGAAATCCGGATTGTCGAGGCCGATGTAGAGTTTCGCCAGAACGGTGCGCAGGACGCGGCCCAGTTCCGCGATCTCGCTGCTGCTGATGTCGCCGAAGCTCGCCATGTGGCGCCGCGGATAAATATGAGTACAGAATGGCGCGGGCGACGCGAACAGTTCCATCGCGACAAAATGCTCGCTCGTCACAACGATACGCTTCTGGTCATTCAGTTCCTCATCGATGGTCTGGCAATAGATGCAGCAGCCGAAATCGTCGTAATGCTGCATGGCTTCCTGAAAGCGCTGCCGCACCTGGTACGAAATGACGGGCGTGGCAATCATCTGCGAGTGCGGATGCTCCAGGCTGGTACCCGCATCAACGCCATGATTCTTGAAAATAGTGACCTGCGCGATGCGCGGGTCGAGGCTGAGCTGGTCATAGCGCGTCTTGTAGACGCGCAGGATATCGGCGACATGCGAATCAGGCATGTTTGCCATGGCCAGCGAGTGATCAGGCGTTTCCACGATCACGTCATGTTCGCCGAAGCCGCCCATCGAACGCAGCGATCGCCGGATATTGCGCTCGGGCTTGACGTCCGGCGAGAGTGCCGCGAACTTGTTCGGAATCACGCGCGCCTTCCATCCCTCGCCATCATGTAAGCGCAGAATCTCAGGCGGTGTCTGGCTCTCGTGCCCCGGGCAGAACGGACACTTTTCCGAAAACGAGACGGCCGGTTTCAGTTCGCGGTGCATCACCATCTGATCGGGACGTTTCGCCCGTTCCGTAGCAATCACCACCCATTCCTTCGTCATAAAATTCTGCCGCAGTTCGGGCATGAAAGGCCTCCTGCAACTTCCTGTTCATTGTACGAACCGCTCGCGTGCACACCAAGGCACCTAGGGCCGTACCTGCGCCCTTTCTTGCATTTTGGGGCGCGTCAAGCCTGCTCTTGCAGTAAGGTTTTGTCATTCCGACGACTCGCGCAGCGAGGCTGGAGGAATCTGCTGTCGCCGGCAGTGTTGACGCTGCATGCAGACAGCAGATTCCTCGGCCCTCGCTAACGCTCGGGGTCGGAATGACAAAGAGTTGGTAAGAAGGCTATACAAACACCGACTGAGCGTGGCCAGTTTTGCACAGGCGGACGTTGTGACATCCGGCACAGACATCGTTCCCGCTTTTCCCTAAAGTTTGTCATTCCGACGACTCGCGTAGCGAGGCTGGAGGAATCTGTTGTCGTCGGCAGTGTTGATGCTGCATGCGAACAGCAGATTCCTCCGCCCTCGCTAGCGCTCGGGGTCGGAATGACAAAGGCCCGGAGTAACCAGATGGCGAAGCAACGCACCTATTACGTCTACATCATGGCGAGCAAAAGCCGCGTGCTCTACGTCGGTGTTACTGGATTTCTCATGAGCCGCGTTCTTCGGCATCGCGCTGGAGAAGGCGGAGAGTTTACGCGGCGTTATCGCGTACACCGGCTCGTCTACTACCAGACCTTTCACAACGTCGGTGATGCCATCGCGCGTGAGACTGAATTAAAGAAATGGCGAAGAGAAAAGAAGATCATTTTGATCGAGGAACGCAATCCGACGTGGGAGGATTTGGCTGAAGGTTGGGGACAGCCGGCGCCTATGCGCGTGGTGAGGACAGCAGATTCCTCGCCGCTGCGCGGTTCGGAATGACAACCCTTACCCTATGCGCTTGTCATTCCGACGAGTCGCATAGCGACGACGGAGGAATCTGCTCTTCGAACGCAGCATCGACACTGCCGGCAAACAGCGGATTCCTCCATCCTCGCTGCGCGCGTCGTCGGAATGACAAGGTAGATCCGCCTAGCACTAACCGGCGTTCACCTTCAAGAAATTAATCCTATTAAATCGTTTCTTGCGCACGCTTGGCACTAGCGCGATTGCGCGAGTTTGTGTAGGATGCCGTCGTCTACCGTTAGCTCGCCAAAATTGTCGCAGCCTGTTTTATCAGGTGAAAAGGAGGGTCCTATGCGGTCCGCTCTTCTTGCTCGCAGTCTCTCGCGGGTTACCTTCATCCTTTCTTGCATCTCAGTCGCGCTCATTCTGCCGTCGTTGCTTTGCGCGCAGGCCTACTTCGGCACGGTCAGCGGCGAGGTGTCCGACGCCACGGGAGCTCTAGTGCCGAGCGCCAGCATGGTACTCACCGACCAGCAGAAGGGATTCTCGTTCACGGCAACTACAGACAGTAATGGCCGGTACCTGATTCGTTCTGTCCCCCCGGGAACCTACCGGGTTTCCGCGGAGGTGAAGGGTTTCGAAAAAGTCCTGAGCGAGGTCTTCCAGGTCAACATCAATCAGAACGTCACGACGAATCTGATTTTGAAAGTAGCCGGGGCCACCCAGACGGTTGAGGTCGAGGGACACGCCCAGGCCATTCAAACCGAAGACGCCGAAACCGGACAGGTCGTCAACCGCAAGTTCATCAACGATCTTCCGCTGATCGACCGCAGTGTCGTTGCGCTCACCTCGCTCGCTCCGGGAGTAACCGAGATGGATGACCAGTGCAGCGCAGGTTGCACGGGCACGAATTTCGTCTCGAATGGTAGCCGCGGCTCAACATCCGACATTTTGGCCGATGGGGCGTCAGTCACGAACTCTGAGCCCAACGGCGGCATCACTGCCGCGACCTACCTTCCATCCCCCGAAGCGGTGGAAGAATTCAAGGTTGAGCAGACGAATTTCAGCGCAGAGTACGGGTTCTCCGGCGGCTCAGTGGTGAACATGATTACGCGCTCCGGGACGAACAAGTTCCACGGCAGCGTGTACGACTTTGTGCGCGATCAGTCGCTCGATTCCAATAACTGGTTCAACAATCACTACGGCGTTCCCATTCCGGAGTTGCGCCGCAATAATTACGGCGGCACCATTGGCGGCCCGATTATCAAGAACAGAACTTTCTTCTTCTTCGACTATGACGGGCTCCGTCAGCATGGTCTGGGTACCGCGCAAGCCGGCGTTCCCACCGATGCCATGCGGGCCGGTGACTTCGGCGAAGTCTGTGCGGCCAATGGAGGTACGTTCAATAGCGCTGGCCTCTGCAGTGCTGGCGCCGGTCAACTCTGGGATCCGTACCAGCGCATTTATGACGCAAACGATGGCGTCGCAATTCGGAACAATCCGAACTCCTTCATTCCCTTCAACAATCTTGCAAAGTATGCCAGCCCTGGGAATCCGAAGGTACCGAACGCAATACAGGCCGGCGTTGCCGGCAATTTGATCGATCCGGTTGCGCAGAAGATGATGGGCTACTTCCCTGAGCCCAACATCCCGGGCAACGATATCTACGACAACTTCATTGCTTCCGGAGCCAATCAGAGCTTCAACGATCAGTTCGATATCAAGGTGGACCACCGCTGGACCGAAAAGAACTTGATGAGCGTGAAGTACTCGCAGCAGTGGAGTCACGGTAGCTCGTTCAACTGCTTCAAGAACTTCACCGATCCGTGCGAGGGTGGCCCGAACAGAACGACGGCGCACCTGTTCGCGATCAACGACACGCACACGATCTCGCAAACCCTGTTGCTGAACCTGACGTTGGGCTTCACCCGTGGTGCATGGCACATTGACGCTTACAACCCACAGGGCGTAAACGATCCCCTCTCCACGCTCGGATTCCCGGCATACCTGCAAAGCAACGGTTTCAACGGCGTTCCGCCTATGTTCATCAGTCAATACTTCAGCGCCGGATTTGCGAGTATCGGAACAGACCCGTATGGCAACTACCGCCTTGGTCAGGACACGGGACAACTCTCCGCCACGCTCGACAAAGTCCACGGACCGCATGAAATCAAGTTCGGTTTCGACGGCCGCATCCACCAGATCAACTACATCCAGACCAACGCGCCTTTGGGCTATTTCAATTTCGACACAACCGGAACGGGCGCCTGCCCAGGCAACGGCGACACCGGAATCGATGCCTGCGGCGGCGACTCGATGGCCAGCTTCATGATGGGCCAGATGAACAACTCGTATTACGAGATTCAGACGCGCCCGGCCACAACAAATTATCAATACGGATTCTTCGCCCTCGACAACTGGAAGGTGAATCCGAAACTGACCTTGAACCTCGGCCTGCGCTACGACGTAACGCTGCCGCGCACCGATCGCTATAACCGGCAGAACTGGTTCAACACAGAGGTGACCAGTCCACTGGCGGGCGGCAGCCTTCCTTACACTGATCCTGTTACGGGCCAGCCGGCTACGTTGCAATTGAAAGGTGGCGAGGTCTTTGCCACTCCGAGCGATCGCAAGACCTATGTGACCGACTGGCATGACATCCAGCCGCGCTTCGGATTTGCCTTCCAGTTTGCCCCCAAGATGGTACTCCGCGGCGGATACGGGATTTACTACGGTCAGTCGCGTTCGGGCGTCACGGGCGTCGTCCCGTTTGGGAATGCGGGATTCAACCAGTACACCAACGTGATCAGCACATTCCAGAACGACGGTGCAACCCCGTACCTGCACCTGAACAATCCGTTCCCGAACGGGCTGATTCAGCCTGCTGGAAGTTCGCTCGGCCTCATGAACGATGTGGGATTCGGCGCGAACGGCCCATTGCGCACGTACGCGCAAAACCGCACGCCGCAAGAACAGAGTTGGAGCCTTGGCGTCGAGCGGCAATTGCCCTGGAACGTGGTGATCAACGCGGAATACATCGGGAAGAAAGGAACGCATCTTCCTTTCAGCGGAACCAGCTACGGTTTCATGCACCTTGGATCGTTTGTTGAGAACCTGCCGATCGACAGCCCTGATCCCAACAATCCATGCGCGAATTTCTCCATTGCGTGCGTGAACAGCTATGTCGACAATCCATTCGCTTCGGTGATTTCCGATCCGAACAGCACTCTGTCGAGTCCGCAGGTTCAGTACTCGCAACTGTTGGAGCCGTATCCGCAGTTCACGAGCGTCTCGGCTGACGCGCAGATGATCGCCAGCTCGATCTATCACGGGTTGCAACTGGTCGCCGAGAAACGATTCTCCAATGGCCTGCAGTTCCTGGCGACATACACGTGGTCGAAGTCGATTGACGATTCGTCGCAGGCGGACGACAACGTAACCTGGCTGGGTAGCTTCACCAGCCTGCAAGATCCGAACAAGCCATGGGCTGAGCGGAGCCTCTCAACCTTCGACATTCCGCATGTTGTTCAGTTGAGCTACAGCTACGATCTGCCCTTTGGGCGCAACCGGGCTCTGGGCGCTAACATGCCGCGATGGGCCGACGCGATTATTGGCGGATGGAAGACGAACGGAATCTGGCGGATTGCCGATGGACGTCCTCTTGCATTCACCTTGGCCGACGGGGTTGCGATTCCCACCTATGGTGGACAGCGTCCAAATCTGGTTGGGAAACCGACGAAAGCGTCGCACGACATTGTCGACCAGTATTTCGCCGACACGAATGTCTTCCAGCGCACGCCGGACTTCACGCTGGGCGACGCACCCCGCGCTTACGGCGGTCTGCGGAGTCCGTGGTCGTTCACAACCGATTTGTCGGTTGCGAAGCAGTTCGCGATCCGCGAGGAGATGAACCTGGAGTTCCGCATCGAAGCGCAGAACGCGTTCAACCATCCTGTCTTTGGAACGCCCGACACGTCAGTGGACGATCCGAGCTTCGGACAGATCAGCTACACATCCGTTGGTCCACGGGAAGTGCAGTTGGCAATTAAGTTCAACTTCTAGGCAGGGTCAGAGCCAGGGATTAAGGGCTGGGGGTTAGCAGTGAATTCTCTGCTAGCCTCCTTGTTCTGTTTCGCCCACGCGCAAAGTCGTTAATCCCCCAAGGCATACATAGAAAACTGTAGTTCCCTCCAGAAAGCGTGCGGTTAAACTTCCATCACGTTTGTGCTTTCGTGTGCTTGGGCGCACGCGCCAACCGGGCATGCCGCGTGCAGCTCGGACAAGGCGAAATGGGACGAGAGTGGCGGTCCGTCCCAACTTATGCAACCGGAAAAAAACTCAAACAAAAACCGTCAGCCCGCGAAGGGCTTCCCGCGCCAACTGGATTCCGCGCGCTTCGGCGTGTGGGACTGGAACATCGAGACCGAAGAACTCGTGTGGTCGCCGGAGTGTCTCGAAATGTTTGGCCTGCCTCCTGATTACAAGATGAGCTACGAGCGATTCGTCGAGGCGATCTATCCCGAGGACCGCGAGAGAGTCGATCAGGCGGTCAAGATCGCGCTCGAGACTGGGGATCATTACAGCACCGAGATGCGCTCTGTGTGGCCTGACGGGAGCATGCATTGGATCGCCTCGCGCGGACGCGCTTATTACAACAAGAACGGCAAGCCGATCCGCATGAGTGGAGCGGGTTTCGACATCACGGCGCTCAAACAGACCGAGGAGGAACTGCGGCGGGCACGCGCCGAAGCGAAGGCATACGCGGAGAATCTCGCGACCGTAGTGGATGCGATTCCGGCAATCACATTTTTCAGCCGCGACCGCGAAGGCCGAACCATGACAGCCGGACGCGTGGCGCGTGAAGTGTTTGGCCTCCCAGAAGACGTGAATGTATCGCTGTCGGATCCGGAAGTGCGCGAGCGTTTCAACTTCCAGTGGCGGGAAGACGGACGAGTGTTGGCGCCGGAAGAACTTCCCGTGCAACGGGCGGCGTCAACCGGCAAGGCGGTGGCCGCCAGGAAGTTCGAGGTGCGCTTCCCGGATGGCAGGATTGTTTATCTCCTCGGCCACGCAGTTCCCTTGCTCGATGCTGCGGGGCAGTCGCGCGGCGCGGTCGGAGCGTTTCTCGACGTCAGCGAAATGCAGAGTAAGGAGGCGGAACTGCGGGACGCCCGCGCCGAAGCCAAAGCGCAGGCGGAAAATCTTTCGGCGATTCTCGACGCCATGCCCGCGGCTGCATTCATTGCGCAGGACAGCAAGTGCGAACACGTCGTAAGCAACCGGGCCGCGTATGAACTGCTGCGTATGCCGTACGGAACGAATACGTCGATGTCGGCGTTCGCGGATCAGCGGCCAAACATCGTGATTCTCGAGAACGGGCGCGAGCTGACCGGCGAGGAGCTGCCCCTGCAAAAAGCTGCCACCACCGGAGAGCCGGTGCGCGGCAAAGAACTGGAAATCCGCTTCGCCGATGGCAGTTCCATTTTCGAGTTCGGTCATGCCGTTCCGCTGTTTGACGAATCTGGAAATGTGAGAGGCGCGATTGGTGCATATCTGGATGTCACCGACCGCAAGGTGATGGAACAAAGGCTGCGTGCCGCGAATGAACGATTCCGGGTTGCGCTGCGGAATACGCCCATCACGGTTTTTAACCAGGGCCTCGATCTTCGATACAAGTGGATTTACAACCCATCTCCGGGGTACAGCCCGGTTGATTTCATCGGCAAACGCGACAGTGAAGTCTTTGAACGCGCGGAAGATGCGGCAAAGATGGAAGCCATCAAGAGCGATGTAATACGCAGTGGGAAAATTTACCAGGGCGAAGTAGAGACCTACGCGCGCGGCAAGACTCGCACGTACCATGTCACTATCGAGCCGCAGCGCGATGCACAGAACAAGATCATCGGTATAACGTGTGCCTCTTTTGACTTGACGGAAAGCAAGCGCAAAGAAGCTGAGAGCGAGAGACTCGCGAAGCAGCGGCAACTCGCGCTCGACGCGGCGAAGATGGGCTGGTGGCGTTACGATGCCGTGACCAACAGTTCTGAGTGGGACGACACATTCAAGGCAGTCTTCGGGTTGAGTGCGAACACGGGCGGCTCTGAGATGGTGCTGAGCCGCTTGCATCCTGACGATCGAGAGAAAACCATGGCCAGGTTTCTGGCAGCCATGGATCTGGTGAATCCAGTACGTTACTTCAATGAATACCGACTGCTGCAACCGGATGGATCGGTGCGGTGGGTGGAGAGCCACGGAGTCGGAGAATTTGAGGGCGAGGGTGAATCGCGCCGCGTGCTGGGCTGCTCAGGCACCGTGCAGGATGTCACCGAAAGAAGGCTGGCTGAGGCGCAGCTTCGTCAAAACCAGGAAGCCTTCGCCAAGCTGGTGGAGAATGCGCCGTATGGCGTTTATGTTGTCGATTCACAATTCCGCGTTGCCTTGACGGACCCTGGGTCGCGGACGGAGGCATTCCGCAATGTGGATCCTCTTGATGGGCGCGACTTTGGAGAGGTGATGAGAATTTTGTGGCCCGAGCCTCTCGCGTCACAAATCATAACGATTTTCCGAAAAACGATCGAGACCGGTGAACCTTACTATTCAGAACGCTTCCGGAATTCGCGGAGAGACCTGGGCGAGGTAAAGGCATATGAGTGGGAACTGCATCGCATCGTGTTGCCCGATGGTAAATATGGCGTGGTCTGCTACTACTTCGATTCCACGGAGATGCGGGATACAGAGGATGCCCTGCTGCGGCAGCGGGAACGGGCGGAATTCGTAGCAGAAGGTTCTGATGTTGGATTCTGGTTCTGTGATCTTCCTTTCGACAAGTTAGCCTGGGACAAGCGGGTCCGCAATCACTTCTGGCTGCCAGCGGATGAATCGCCGGTAACCATCGAGATGTTTTACGCCATGTTGCATCCGGATGATCGCGAACCGACGCGGCGTGCCATCGAGAACTCGATCGAAAACAATCAGCAGTACGATGTCGAGTACCGCACGATGGCGCCGGACGGGCGGGAGAAATGGGTTCGCGCAAATGGGCGGACGTTCTATGACGAGACAGGCAAGCCAATGAGGTTCGATGGCATCACGCAGGACATCACAGCGCGCAAACGAGTGGAAGAGGCACTGCGGGCCAGCGAGGGGCGGTATCGGGAACTTGCAAATACGCTCGAGCAGCAGGTGCAAGCGCGCACTCGCGAACTGCGGGAGCGCAGTGAAGAGTTGATGCGCACGACAGAAGAACTGCGAATTCTTTCGGGACGCCTGTTGCTGGTGCAGGACGAGGAACGACGGCGAATTGCGCGAGATCTGCACGACAGTTCGGGACAGATCCTGACTGCGATTGGCCTCGATCTCGCAAACATCGCGGAACACGCGAAATCAGAGAAGATTCGAGGAACCGCTCCACAACTGCTTGCGCAAGTGGAGGAAAGCCAGAAACTGGTGGAGTCGCTGCATCGCGAGTTGCGAACTACGACGTACCTGCTGCATCCGCCACTACTCGATGAGGCCGGCTTGTTCTCAGCAATCAGCTGGTACGTGCAGGGCATGACACAGCGCAGCGGCGTGAACATCGAGTTCGATTTCGCGCAAGACTTCGGGAGGCTGTCGCGCGAAATGGAGTTGCTGGTTTTCCGGCTGGTGCAGGAGTCGATGACGAATATTCACCGGCATTCGGGAAGCAAGACGGCGGGCATTCGAATCAGGCGGCTTGCGAAGGCGATCACGGTAGAGATTGAGGACCGCGGGCGCGGCATCCCTCGAGAGAAGCTGGCAGAGATTGAGTCGGGCGTTTCAGGACTGGGAATACGCGCGATGCGAGAGAGGCTGCGGCAGTTTGGCGGGGAACTGAAGATCCATTCGAATGGGACTGGGACACGCGTTTCGGTGACGATACCGTTGGTGCAAACGTCGTCGGCGGCCAGCGGAATTGAGCCGGTGGAAGCGGCGATCTGACGCGCTTTCTTCGCGTTGAGTCTTTAGCTCCCAAAACTACTCACCACAGGGATCACAGGGGCACCTCGTAATCCTCCGCTTCCGTCTATTCAGGTCTCTGTGCTGAATTGGCAGATGCGACCGATCAGGTAGTCGTGTGGTTTCTTCCCTTCCGCGATTGAGACGAGTTCGACAGGGCGGGAATGATTGTGGGGGACGAAGAACGAGCGAGATCCAGTCAATTCCACGTAGCGGAATGCGCAAATATCGTTTTTCAGAACAGCGTACATATTTATTTCTCTCTTGCGATAAGTGCGGAGTGAGTTGTAATGGCGATCGATGAGGAGCGTGGCTCCCGGCTGAAGGCGGGGTTGCATGGGCTGGGCCTCACGGGCATCGAGGCGGATCAGGACGAAGCGCTGCCATGCGGAACGAGCATCCTCGGGATCGGGGCGGATGCGGTGCAGGAAGGACTCCTTAAACTTGAAGATGTCTTTCACGTGCATTCTGGCGATGAGCGGCTGGTTTGCGGCGACGATGGAGTCGGCGAGAACGACGTTTTCGAAGTCGTCAGAGCTGGGCGGCACAATGGAAGCGCGCTTGTTGACTTCGTCAGGATCGAGGAGGTCGAGGACAGAGAGGTGCTGGACCTGGAGGACTTTGTCCATGCCTTCGAGGCCGAGTCCACGCTTGCGGTTGAGGAAGTTGGAGATGTGGGCTTGTTTGAATCCGGTTTGCTGAGCGAGGCGGATCCCGGTAAGTTCACCTGCTTCGATACGCTGCCAGAGGATTTTACGGAGATTCTCTTGCAGGACCTTAAACCTCATTGGCGGAGTATCGCAGCGAGTTATGAACCCCGAGTTACTGGAAGAAAGGGTCTGAGGCAAGACGTATTTATTCGTGGGAGCCCGATTTTGTAATGCACGACCGAAGTAACACTCGCAGGTGTCCACACAGACGAAAAAATATTTTGCTGAAGTGGGACTCCGTTTCAGCATGGAAACAATAGGAGTTAAGAGCGAAAAGTTTTCCACAGGCACTCGATGTTCAGCCAACCTTGACTGAGAAAATTGACAGCTATAGGATCGCGACATCTGAGTGACCCAGTTTGCTCTATGGTAAAAGGCCATGACGAGTCAATCAGATAGCTTCAACGAGGAAAAGGGGTTTGGTGAGTTCAGAAGGAAGGTAAAAGCAGCCGAGGTACTATCGGCGTCTATGGAGCGGTTGCTATTCTCACTTCGATTCACGGGCACGGTGAGTGTAGTGATGGTGAACGGGCGCGTACTCAAATCGGGCTATGAGGAGGGCTACTTCAAGCAGAGGTCGCGATCAGACGATGAGAGCCCACCAAACCTATGAGGAGGAGGAAGTAAGGGCAGCGTTACCTGATACAGGTGTTGGATACCACGGCTGTAAGAACTAAATAGCTCGGCAGGTCATCGTAAGAGAAACGAACCCTGCGTTCGGTCCACGAGAGAATTCGTGGATCAACGCAGGGTTTTTTTGTCTTCGAGTTTCGAGTTGTGAGCATTGAGCCGGAAGTTGTGGGGGATCCGGGTAAGTATCGGAAATTTATTCGTTTCATTTCATTCATAGTTTTGGAGGAATCATGAGAAGGAGTCCCAGAAGTCAAAGCATGAGGGTGGAGTTAAAGTACTGCGAGCATTGCGGCGGATTGTGGGTGCGGGAGGCCGGAGCGGGAGTTTATTGCGCTTCGTGCGAGCCCAAAGTGGCTGATCTGCCGGTTCCGAAAAAGAGATCTTCGCGATTCATACTGCCACAGCAGGAGAGCACGGTAGCGAATGGGATCAGGAAAGGTCTAGACGAGGATTCTCTAGAGCTGAAAGCAGCCGGGGGTGTGGCATGAGCGACATTATTTTGTCGATTGCAGCGCAAGCTGATAAGACGCTGCCGGAGCACGTTGACGAGCAACTGCTGAAGGCCCTTTCGCAGCCTTCCGTCGATGACCTTTCTGATCATTCGTTTCCGCGGAAAGGAAGTAAGCGTCGCGATGGTTTCCAAGAGTTAAGGGCCGGATCGATCGCGGAAAGAAGGGCGGAGGCTGAGCACGGCGTTCAAGGATCGGTCCAGGTTGAGGAGTCTGCCGAGCTGGAGCGGTATGATCGACTCGAGGAGGAGCGAACACGGCGGACTTACCGGAGAAGGACTGTAAAGATGCTTGGGCGCTACATGCGCTACTCGATTGAAATTGGCAGGCTGCCATCAATCGTCGGGAGAGAGTTCTTTGGCGCGGAGATCACGCCCTATACGTCCGTAACATTCGAGGACCGTGTCATTTTTGTCCACGACATGGAGACGTGCTTGAATCGACTTGACGAGTTTTCGAGAGATATTATTTTGCGTCATGTCCTGCAGGAACATGATCAGGCGGAAACGGCAAGGTTGCTCAACTGCGCAGAGAGGACCGTTCGGACTTACATTCCAATTGCACTTGATCTACTAAGTCAAATTTTACTTGACTTTAAGCTGCTGGAACGAATTGCGTGAGTCTAGCGGAAATCTTGTCAAGGGGGTAAAAACTGCTGTTCTCTTGTAAGTCGTTGTTAATGTTGCAAAAATAAATTTGTAGATTTTGCCGGTTTACCCACTCTAATTTGCTATTCTGGATTTAGATAGTGAGAAAAATAAACCTCCTGTAGAAGGCGTGCCAGATGGCGCGTCTTCTGCTTTTTGGGCAGTAGTTACGAATTTATACATGTGAGTGTTGGGGAAATGATCAAGAAAAAGGCGAAGAGCAAAGGTGCGAGCAAGAAGGGCAAGCGGGCACCAACTAGACGGGAGTCAGGAAAGCAGCTGGATCCTGCCAAGGTGCGGCAGGACATCGCAGGAATTGTCAAGGCACGCGCGAAAGCAATTACAAAGGCTGTGGCCGAAAAGGCGTCGCACGGTGAGTTAGCGCCAGCGCGATATCTGCTCGAGATGGCGGGAGTTTATCCGCCTGACGGGAGCGTAGCGCCAGAAAGTGAGGAATCGCTTGCGCAGACGCTGCTTAAGAAACTCGGTATTCCGGACGACCCGGTGATCCACGAAATGTATGAGAAGGGCGAGGATATTGTGATTCCTTCTCGGCTAGCTGTTCCGGAGAACCAACCGGAGGAGAAGGAAGAAGAGCTCGTGAAGGCGGAATAGGTTTCGGGTTCCCTACAAAGGCCGAAGCTCTCACCAAGCAGACACAGAGGGGCACAGGGAAATCAAGATCCGATTTGAGAGTGCTGTGCTTTTATTGAAATAAACGCTGGGAGCGCGAGACGCGCTCCCGACAGCCGGCGAGTCGCCGGCGGTACGGTCTACTTTAGAATGTGGTGACGCGTAGGGCGGAAAACCAGGTAATTCATACAGGGATGGAATGGATATCACGTGGCTGACAGACCGGATCGCCGTGGGTGGCGGGATCTGGAATGCGGAAAACATGGAGAAGGTAGCAGCACAGGGGATCACGCACGTGATCGATATGCAGATTGAATTTGACGACACGCCACTGGGACGTCCGCTGGGAGTGGAAGTGCTATGGAATCCGACGGACGATGATTTCGAGCCGAAGCCGGCGGAGCTATTTCGGCGTGGCGTCGAGTTTGCGCGGAGAGCACTCGACGGGGATGACGCGAAGCTGTTTATCCACTGCGCGGCTGGAGTACATCGAGCGCCGATGATGTCGCTGGCGGTGCTGTGCTCGATGGGATGGAACCTGGAAGATGCGATGGAATTGATACAGCAGCGGCGTGCGGTGGCGGACCTGGCGGATGTGTACGTAGAGAGCGTGGAAAACTTTCTGGATGGGGCGGAGTCACGGCGCGGGTAGGGCTCTTGCACCAGAGCAAAATCTTTCACCACAGAGGACACAAGGTTACACAGGGCACTTCAAAAGCCTTTACCAGAGCGGACACTAAGGTCCACTCAGCAAGGGTTATCCATCGCAGTAAGTAGCAACAGTTGTTGATGGAGTGGGAGCGCGAGACGCGCTCCCGACAGCCGCCGGGTCGCCGGCGGCGCTACGGTTGAGCGGAGAGATTTAGGAGGAAGACGATGCGTGACGCGGGCCGCCGCCCAAAGGGGCGGCTTTTTTATTGGGCGCTAGTTTTGATTGCAGCTTCCGGACTGCGGGTTTTGGCTTTCGGAATGCCACCGCAGGGCGGCGCCGGCACGACGACCGTAGCAGATACGGTCTTCATGGCGGATGGCAGTGCGGCTTCGGGAACACTGATTATCAGTTGGCCAGCATTTGTAACGACGAGTGGAACTGCCGTTGCGGCGGGCAATACCGATGTGATCTTGGGCGCGAATGGCGCGTTGAGCGTGGCACTCGTACCGAATGCTGGAGCGACTCCGGCCGGAGTGTATTACACGGTTGTGTATCAGTTGGGCGCTGGCCAAGTACGGACTGAGTACTGGGTGGTGCCGACGAGTAGTCCGGCGAATTTGGCGGCGGTAAGGATGACGCCGGGAACGGGACTCGCGGCACAGCCAGTGTCGATGCAGTATGTGAACTCGGCGCTTTCGTCGAAGGCGGATGACAGTTCGGTGGTGCACCTGAATGGGCAGGAGACGATCAGTGGCCTAAAGACGTTTGCCAGCGCTCCGAATGTGCCGGCGCCGACGGGGAATGGGCAGGTAGCCAATAAAAGTTACGTGGATCAGTCAGTGGCCAACGTGGGAGCGGGGAATTATCTGTCGACGGCGGGAGGGACGATGTCAGGGCCCATCACGCTGTCGGGCAATCCGTCGGCGCCGCTGCAGGCGACAACAAAGCAGTATGTTGATGCGGCTTTCGCAGCGAAGGCGGATGTGATTGGCGGGCTGGTCCCTGCGAGCGAGTTAGGGTCTGGAACTGCAAATGCCGGCAGTTGTCTGCTTGGGAACGGAACATGGGGAGCATGTGGAAGCGGAGGAGGAACGGGAAACGTCTCGACTACTCCTGCCGCTAGCCAGAATGTTGTGCAGCCTGCCGGAACACAATTCTCGATTAACAATCTCGCGAATGTACGGTATGTAACTGCGAGCTGGAACTGGTTGCAATCACCGGCAGATAACCTTGCGACGCCGGGTGCCAACACGATTCACCTGAGCCCGTGTCCCTTGGGCATCGACACAACCAACAATGTTAATGCGCAGTACGCCGTTTATATCGGCGCGGTGGGCACCCCCGAAGCCGTACCCGTTACGGGCGGGAGTTGCACGCCAGGGAATACCAGCGGCACTATCACACTGACCACAGCCTACCCGCACGGCGCGGGATACACGGTGGGTTCTGCCTCGACGGGAATTCAGGAAGCAATCAACGATGCCGGGGCGCAGCATGCGACCATCATGTTACTGCCCGCCTCAGCATCGACTCCGAACTACAGCGTGTATTCAACTGTGTATCTGAATACTCGGAAGACAATGTTGAGCGGTTATGGAGCAATGGTGCAGTGCTTTACCAGGACAGCCTGCTTAATCAACGGTAACTACCTTGGGACGAATGGATTATTCAATACGATTGCGGGGATTGAGTTCGTGCCCGGGTTGAATATCGATGGGGTGCAGATTGCATCCGTTACGGCAACGAATGGCACTTACACGGTCACAACGACAGGAAACCACCCATTTTTAAGTGGTGACTATGTAATTTTGTATTACTCGAATGCAAACCTTACTCAAGAAGGACGCTTTAAGATCACTGTTACCAGTGCGAATCAGTTCACCTATACGCTCGGCGCAACGACGTACGCAGCGACGACGTCCTATGGGTGGGCGGCGATTGAGAACGCTGCGATTGAAGATATTGCCGACCATGTCACGGTGAGGGACATCAAGATTGGCCCAGCGGCGGGCAACAATCAATATTTTCACTGGGGGATCGTAATCGGGAACGATCAATCGTTCAAACTGGACGGTTTGTCGAATGAGGGCGCAGCGTCGGTGATCCGATGCACGCAGAATTTCTGTGGTGCCCTGGTGTATGCGCGGGGAGATCAAGGAGCGGCGCCAGTGGTGAATATCGACCACCTCGAAGCGTCAATGCAGTGCGGAGGAAACGGCGTCAGGTATGCTTCGGGGAACACGCTACATGTGATGAACAGCGTTGTGCAGGGGTTCAATCAGTACGGCGTTTACTATGCCGGCGGCTTACAGAACTTAATGATTGGCGGTACGTACGAAGAGTCATCCGGAACATGCAATAACCCAGCTTATCCTGGTTCCATTGGAGCAAATGCAGGAATCATTACGAACAACGATCTAACTTACATTGGAGACGATCCGATCGGAGGACAGTTCCCAAGCTTCGTCGCGGCGAATTCAGGATCACAACAGAATAATTACTACGTCGTTATCCATAGTTCTGCACGTGGCGTCCTGGGGATGTTCTTTGTTGGATACTGCTTAACCAATGGTACCGGGAACTGCACGACGTATTGGCCCGAGCCAGACTTATATGGGCTCGGAACGGTTACCTATGACGAACTACGAACGGTGGGAGCAAATGCGATTCCTCCGAACGGAACGGGGAGTTATGCGATCGCGACCGGAATCAGCGGGGGGTGCTCGACAGCGGGAATCTGCACGAATATCGACGCCCAGGTGGGGGCGAGCAGCTATACGGTGCCAAATCCGCAAAACACTTTGAAGTTCAATTTTTGGCCCGGGGCGGTGGTTCTGGGCAACGCCTCAAAGATGCACATTAATGACTGCGGGCAGGCAAGCGGGATCATTGCGACGAGTTACTTGCCGACCATCTATTGCAACCATTCCGTACCAGGATCAGCCGGCATCTATACGCCATACTGGGCGAGTTTCCGCGAAGGAGATTCCTCGGGGAATGGCAATGCTTCAGTAGGTGCGGCCCTAAAGCAAGCGGGGCCGGCTTCAGGCGCGGCCGTTTCCGGAGTGACGGGACTGTACGGTTTCTTGAATCCCGGCCTGCTTGGACAGACGGACATGATCACGCTGGCGTACAGCAATCCGTTTTTGACGCTGGCGACGCCCGGGTACCGGCCGAGTGCGGCGGCAGCGGATACCGCGGTCGGATTCGACTCTCCTGCGGCGACTGGGCCGAGCAGTGCGCAACTCGGATTTCGAGCACCCGTGTCGATCTCGGAGTACATCGGTTCGGTGTTCGACAACGGAAGCTATAAAGAACGACTTACAGCGACCGGCAAGATATTTAATGTGCCGGTGACAATCAATGGGAACTTGACTGTTACTGGAACATGCACGGGATGCGGCGGAAGCGGCGGAGGCAGTATGACGTGGCCCGGGTCGGCGGGGATTCCGATATATAGCGGATCCTCGAGTTGGTCCGCGTCGGTGGCGGCGCCGTCGAGTGCCCTCGTGGGAGTATCGGACACTCAATCGCTTACTAATAAGACGGTGGATGGAGTTAGTCCCACTACATTAGGTTATCTAGATGTTACTTCTTCGGTGCAGACGCAGCTGAACAGCAAAGCAACTGCGGCGTCCCCGACTTTCACGGGGATTGTTTCGTTACCGGTAACGGGATCCACCCAATGCCTGCATGTGAATGCGAGTGGAGTAGTTTCGGGGACGGGATCGGATTGCGGTAGTGGCGGCAGTGGTTCGGGAGTCGTGAATAGCGGCATTGGATCACAGCTCGCGATGTATTCGAGCAGCGGAACAGCGGTGAGTGGCGACGCAACGCTGGCGGATAACGGGACAACGCTGAATTATTCGGGTAGTGGTGGCATTGCGGCGAGCAGCGGGACGTTCAGCGGGAATCTCACGGTCGGCGGCCAATTGGTGCTGACTGGGCCATGGGCAGTGACTACGCCTCCATCGGTAACCGCCATAGGAAGTGCACCCAGCGGGACTTCGACGTTGGGTATTTCGAACGATGGAAATTTCTACATCTCGGCGAATGCTGGCAGTCCGAGCAGGGTTCTGACGGTTGGGAGTGATGCCGTGCCGTCTGTGTTTGGCCGGATAGGCGCAGTAACTGCACAGAGTGGCGATTATACGGTTTCGCAAATCACAGGGGCCGCACCAACTGCGAGTCCGACATTTACCGGGGCGGTGACGGAACCGGTACCGACGCTGCCGAGCCAGGCTGCAAATGCTTTCTTTGCGGCTCCGAGTGGAAGTGCGGGAGCGCCATCATTCCGGCTAATTACGGCGACGGACGTTCCAGTACTAAATCAGAATACGACTGGCACGGCCGCTGGGTTGAGTGCCGCGTCTGCGCTTCCAAATGGGACAGCCGCCACGACTCAGACGGCGGGTGACAGCTCGACGAAAGTGGCGACCACGGCGTTCGCGACTGCGAACTTCGCGGCGATGAGCGTAGCGAACGCAATTGGGGATATCCCGAAGATCAGCGCAAATAGTCCTACACCGACGATTACCGATAGTGGGGTGCTCGCGGGACCGTATGCGGTGCCATGGATTACGGCAATTCGCGGTGGGACAGGAGCTGCATTCTCGCAGAATACCGTGAAAATGTGGGGAGTCGTACTTACTTATCCGGTACTGACGACTTATCTGACTTACAACGTGGTCACGGCGGACAATACCGGAGCGAATTACTACGACGTAGGGATCGCGAATATATCGGGATCGATTGTCCTGGACATTGGAGCGACGGCAGGAACGACGTTTGCTCCAACTACTGGGCCCAGAACGCTGAGTTGGACGCAAGGAACGAAGACACTGCAGCCCGGAAAGTATTACGTTGTGATCACGACGAGCTGCGCATCATCTTGCGCGACGATCTCGGCGGATAACAGCACCTTGGGCGTGACGTTTCAAAATGCGACTACTGCTGGTACGACGTCCGGTGGAGCGCTGGCTAGCTTTACACCTCCGGCCGATGTTTGGAGTTGGGGAGCTAGTGTGCCAGCTGTGGTGGTGAAGTAATAGCGTCAAAAAGCGCTCACCACAGGGGACACAGAGTTATACAGGGTAGACGGCGAGTTTCGCATACGGGCGAATGGCAGCGCGGGACGCGCTCCCGACAGCCGGCGAGACGCCGGCGTTACGGTGAAATGACCCCGATTGACGATCGGGGTTTTTGTTTGCGCAGAAATATCCAGAACGTTCGGCGGAGGATTTTCGTGAGAATGCCTATGTGGGCCGGTGGAGATTGCGGCGAACGCGGGGTCCTTCGACTACGCAGAGTGAATCGCTTCGCTTTTCACTCTGCTCCGCTCAGGATGAGAAAGTTGTGGATTGTGTTCGGGATCATATTGTTATGGGGCTCTTCGATTTCGGCAACGACCTACTACGTGAGCTCGAGTAGTGGGAACGATGCGAATCCGGGGTCACAGGCGCAGCCGTTTCAGACTTTGGCCAAAGTCAATGGATTGGCGTTGGTCCCCGGGGACATCGTGTTCTTGAAGCGCGGCGATGTGTGGAACGAGCAGTTGATCCCTCCGGCCTCGGGAACATCAACAAGTCCGATTACGTTTGATGCGTATGGTTCAGGGGCCGCGCCAGTGTTAGCTCCGGTTATCAGTTTATCCGGGGCTACCTGGACGCATAATTCCGGGAACATCTATACGACGCCACTTACTACAGCGATTGCGTCTCCGCAGATCAACAACTTGCAGGTGGGAAATTTCTGGGGGAGAAGGCGATCGCCGAATCCTGGTTGCGCGACGGCGGGAGTGATTGCGGGGCCCGGAGATTTTTGCCTGGTGTATCCGACACTGTATGTTTACTCGCCAAATGGGACCTTGCCCTCTTCTTATTACGGGGCGATCACGGCTGTGGTTGGACAGGCGTCGGGGCTGGCTGTGATTTCGATTGTAAACACGAACTGGCTGGTGTTTCAGCACATCAAGGTTCAGACCTTCGATTATATGGGCGTAAGCGTTTCGGGGACATCGGACAACCTGGTGTTCGCGAATATGGAGTCGGACGGAATGGTGCCGTATGGGACGACCCCTCACGGTTTTTATGTCAGTGCTCCAAATGCAACGTCAATTCAGTTTCTAAACGATGATGCGCATTTGAATTATGACGGATTTCATGTGGATGCCGCGACGGCCGTGACTGTGATGAACTGCCGCGGATATGCGAATCGAGACGCCGGTCTGAAGGATAACTCGGGACACGTTACTTATTCTTACTCGCATTTTTATGGGAATAACATCGCGCAGTTCGCGACGTCGGATGTGGTTGGTGGGATTGCGGGGAGCGGTAATGTTTCGTCTTTGATTCCGCCGGTGGTAAACAATTTCAAGACATATCCGGCGCGGTTCTCGTTCACGGTGGACGATGTGGGATCGGCGCCGGGGACCGAAGCGTACATCAATACCTTCTTAACATCTCCTTCGGGACCGTACTATCAGCGTCCTGGGCTAAAGTTCAATGCGGCGGTGGTGCCTTCGTACAGCGTAGATTGGGCGAGTGTAAACGGGTGGTATGCGGGCGGGAACGAGATTGACTCGCATTCATGGTCGCATCAGTACTACACGACGAATCCGAATCCGTGCGGGACGGCTCCGTGTTCGCCGCCGTATCCGAATGCGCCAGCGATGAATATTCAATACACGGGACCGGGGACGGGCGCGGTACTGACGATTTCGGGAAACACTCTGAGCACTTCGGTGACTGGCGCCAGCGGGGACAATATCAGTCTCGATCTGACGGCTGCGCCTTACAACACACGGCAGGGGCTGCACGATTATCTTGCGGGGCTAGCACATTATGCGGTGAGCGATCCGAGTACGCCGCTGGCGCGACCGAATACTCACACCGTCAATCTGCTGAGCGTGACGAATCAGGATATCAAGAGCGCTGCGTTTGCGTTGTTGTATGACCAGACGAAGCTTGTGCCGGACGAGATGGCCTCGTCGAAGAGTGCTCTGCAGACGAATGTACCGGGGCTGACGGAAAGCTTCTATGTTTATCCGGATGGCATTGAAGATCCTTCAACCGAGGCGGATGCAGTTCTCGCGGGATACACGGGGGCGCGCGGCAGCCTGGCGATGAAGGGGCAGGACAACACGACCGGCACGGCGAATTCGACTTATTCGAATGGAATCAATGTTCAGAACATCACGAGCCTGGCGGCGATCGGGATTCATGGGATGAGCCAGCCACAGGTGAATCAGATAGTCGCGAGCCTGATATTTCGGGCGTCAGCGTGGGGCGTGCCATATGGATTTTTCACACATTACAACTCACGGAGTGATAACACACCGGACATAAGCAACACAGAGTTGGGATACCTGCTCGACGCCGTCACGGCGAATGGCGGTATGTGGATGACGAATATGGGTCTGGCCGGCGTAATCACGTCGGAGATCCAGGTGAATGGGACGACGCGGTACGCACAGAATCCCACGGGGGGAACGGCGAACTTTGCGGTGGCAGGAGCGAATTCGGCGACTGTAGGAAGAGGGAAGACGACTTCGTATTCAGTCGATCTGACTGGAATGGATCGGATGACGCTGGGGACATGGGACGTGGGAGCGAGTGCATACGTCTCGCAGAGATTCGGGGCAGAAGTGGGACCGGGGAATACGGTGGTCGGATGGTCTTCAAGCGGAGCGCCGGTGATGACGTTCGCGCCGGGGTTGCTCGGCGGGATGGAAGCGACGATCACGAATACAAATTCGGCTGTGACAGTCAATTGCGTCACGATGGATGGGTCGGTGCCGGCCACCAACCACGACGGCAGTACATGTGCGAATGGATTCGCCTCGTTACTGTCGCAGGGTGGCGGTTTCTTCAGCCTGACGCAGCCGGCGACGGTGAAGATCGTTTCAGGCGCAAAAAGTACCGCGGACAGCGTAGTAAGTTCTTATGCACTGACGATACCGCAACCAATAATTACAGCAACGCATTTTGGATTTCAGTGTGGAGCATGGTCGGATTGCGCCGGGGCGAACGGGGCGATTGCGTGGCCGAGTTATGCGGCGCTTCCGAAGTTGATGCGGTTACATGACTCTCGAACCGCGTGGCCGTGGGTGCAATACATCGGAACCGCGACAGCTTCAGGCAACACGCTGACGTGGGTTTCGGGGACACAATTCATCGTGCCGCCGGGGCAAAACGGAAGCACGTGGGTTGGACAGACGGTTGCCTACAACGGATCAACCTATACCATCACGGCGGTTGCTTCAGCGACGCAGATGACGGTGAGCCCGAGCATTGGAACGCAAGCGACGGCACTCCCGTTTACGGTGACGAACTGGCAGTACGTCGATGATTATGTGGATGCGATTGCTTCAAATCCGGGGATGATGGGAATGGAGACATTCACGTTGTTTCCGTGCGGTTCGGCGCCTAGTACGACGCATTGCGGGGATAACGGGCAATTTCCGAACGGGACATCGACGCCTCCGGCAGACTTCTCTTCGTCGGCGGGCAGTCCGAGCTACAACGCGTTTGTGACCTCGCTGGTGAACCATCAGACGGTGGGCGGACATAATGTGCGCGATTACGTCAAGGTGTGGGAGCTACAAAACGAATGGGATTTGCCGGTGCATCTGACGGATTGTGGGAACATGACGGCGTGCGGAACGCTCTTGTATCAGATGGTGACGCCGATCGCAGCAATCATCCGGAGGAATGTACCTGGGGCAGTGATTCTGGCACCGAGTGCGACACCCGCAAGCTCAACTTACAAGGCTGACTACGCGGGCTGGCTCAGCGCAGAAAATACGCAGGGCCGGATTTCGGATTTTCCGAACTGGCATCTTTACTTGTCGGGTGGCGCAGGGACTACGAACACTCCGGAAGTACAGTGGGCCACCTATGTTTCAGCCACGGGGACATTGCTGCCGATTCAGAACGCCGCCACAGGATGGAGTCTGACTGGATGGACTGACACGGAGACGAACTTTACCGGCAACGGTTATGCATGCTCGTCGCAGTATACGGAATCGGATTGCGCGGGGCAGATTGCACGGTGGCAGATTCTGCACGACAGCAACGGATGTCTGAGCCTGGACTGGTACAGATTTGTTACTACGATTCCGAATGGACCGAGTACGCCAGTGTCCTATGGGTCGGTGTATCAGAATCTGGAGACATTGCTTGCGGGTGGATATTTCACTGCGCCGGCGGCCAGCGACGGAAATAGTCCCGCGACATGGACGGCACCGTTTGTGCAGGCGAATGGGCACGTGGGGCTGTGGGTTTGGACGGATGGCGAAGCTGGGAAAGCATACGCGGTACCTGGGGCATTTTCGACGTATCAGGATTTGATGGGAGGATCGGGAGCAGCATCTGGAGGAATCACGATTACTACGATGCCGATGTTGCTGGAGTGAAATCTCTTCATCACGGAGAGCACCGAGGGTGTGAAGAACCTTCAAAACCTTTCACTACAGAGGGCACAGGGTTTCACCAGGGGAAGTCAAAATCCTCATCGTCCTGTGAGTCACGATTGATTTCCGGACAAGTTGCACGCGTTGGACGGATGGCTTCCGATCCGGCGCGGAGGTGTGTTTTCGAATTGGAGGATTAGTGATGAATCGAAGCAAGAGAGTTGGGCAAGTGGTTCTGGCGGGACTGCTGGGCTTGAGCCTGGTGATGACGGGATGTTCGAGCAATTGGGTGGATGAGGCTGAGCAGATTTCGGCGGCGATGATTCCCGCAGCGGCGAATCTGGTGACGCTGGTGGCTGCACTGCAAGGTCAGAGTGTGTCGGCGCAGGACCTGGCGATGATTCAGAATGCCGGGTCGCAGGCCGGAGCGGATTTGCAGCTTATGCGGTCGCTGATTGCGGCCTATCAAAAGGCGGATGCGGCGGCGCAGCCGGGGGTTCTGAATCAGATCCAGAGTGCGTTGAATTCGGCGCGGGGCAATCTGCAAGGGTTGCTTCCGGCTCTACATATAAAGGATGCGGCCACGCAGGCAAAGATTACGGCGGTGGTGGGGATTCTGATTTCGGAGGTGCAGTCTTTGGCGGCTGTGGTGCCTTTGGTGCAGGGATCAGAAACTGTAAAAATCTCACCACAGGGGACACAGGGTTCCACAGGGAAACCTTCGCTGCCGCTATCTGCTCGGGAGTTTGTGAAGTCTTATAACGCTGTGATGGCTGCTAAGAGCGGGAATGCTTCGCTGGATTCGGCGGCACACGGGTTGCAGGTTCATATGCACGGAGCTGCGGCACGATGGGCTTCGGGTGGGGTGCTGCAGTAACTAAAAACCCTTTACCACGAAGGACACTAAGGTCCACGAAGGAAATCGAAGGCTTTCACCACAGAGGACACAGAGAGCCGCAGGGAACGTCAAGAGTTCACTTGAAATTTCTGCGAAAGCTGGCGGTCACCGATTGTGGGCGGGCAAGATGCCCGCCCGACAGCCGGCGGGTCGCCGGCGCTACGGGCTTCGAATTGGAGACGGAATGAAGCAGTGGAGTGATTTGGAGCTGGTGGAACAATTCGGGGCTTACCTGGATCGTCCGGCGCAAGGATACGAAGGACCTCTTCGCGACTTCTTGATATGGCAACTGCTTAAGATCCGGGTAAAGAAGGGTGGAATCCGCTATTTCAAGCTGAATCGGGCACAGCAGGAGTACTCGCGAAAGGCCACGAGCCGAAACATTGTGCTGAAAGCGCGGCAGGTTGGGATTACGACGTATATTGCCGCGCGATTCTTTATTCAGACGATTACGCAGCCTGGGACGGTGACGGTTCAGGTTGCGCACAACGATGAATCGGCCGAAGCGATTTTCAATATCGTGCACCGGTTTTGGGAGAACTTGCCCAATTCTCGTGTGCAGAGAGGAGCGCTGGTGAAGTCGCGCTCCAACGTCCGCCAAATTGTGTTTCCCCGGCTGGACAGCGAATACCGGGTGGAGACGGCGGACGATAACGCGGGACGCGGGATGACTATCCACAATTTGCATTGTTCGGAAGTCTCCCGCTGGCCCCGCGGTGCGGAGGACACGCTCGCGTCACTGCGGGCGGCAGTAGTGCCGGATGGAGAGATTGTATTGGAGTCGACGCCGCGAGGTGCGGTGGGATTGTTTTACGACGAGTGGCAAAAGGCGGAGGAACAGGGATATCAGAGACACTTTTTTCCGTGGTGGTATGAGAGCTCCTATAAGGAGGATGTTTCGAAGAAGCCGGTGGGAACGTTAACCGAAGAAGAAAAGGGACTGATGGCCGAGCACGGGTTGACGGAGGGACAGATCGCGTGGCGGCGTACGCGACTAAGGATCATGAAGAAGCAAGCGGCGCAGGAGTATGCAGAGGATCCGACATCGTGCTTTTTGGCTTCGGGAGAGTGTGTATTCGAGTTGGACGCAATTGAGAAGGCGGCGAGGGCATCGGTGGACCCGGTGGAATCGCACGATAACGGACGATGGCTGGTGTGGTTACCTCCGCAGGAGAGAAAGCAGTACATCATTGGGGTGGATTCGGCGGGCGGAGGGACGGAGGGAGATTATGCATGTGCGCAGGTGATTGAACGGGAAACTGCGCTGCAATGCGCGGAGTTGCATGGACATTTCCCTCCCCTGGAACTCGCGCGGCGGGTGGCGAAGCTTGGGCAGCGATATCGGAATGCGATGATCGCGGTGGAGCGGAATAATCATGGGTACGGCGTATTGGCTCATTTGAAGGACATGGGTTATCACAATCTGTTTACGCAGGGCGGGCAGGATGGGTGGCTAACGTCGGTGGTGACGCGTCCGACGATGATTGAGAATTTGGGGGCGATGCTGGAGGAAGAGCCTACGCTGTTTCAGAGTGAGCGGCTGTTGCGCGAGATGAAAACGTTTGTGCGACATACGGATGGGAATCCGGCGGCGGCTGAAGGGTCGCATGATGATTGCGTGATGGCGATGGCGATCGCGTTGGCGGTTCGCAAGGAGGACTGCGGGCAGGGGACGCGGGGGCGGTTAGAAGTTGGGGCGGTGGAGATGGGATAGGATTCGGCGTTCGACGTTGGACTTTCGACCTTGGACCTTGGCCTGTGGGAATGTTCATTCGTCACAGACAACGGTTGGCAGGTTTCGGTAGGATGGGCGGTTTCTCGGCTTGGACGGCCAAAACATGTTCACCACAGAGATCACCGAGGGGCCACAGGGGAACGTCAAAATCCCCATGATGGATAGAGTTCGCGGGCGAGACGCCCGCGCCACACAAGATTATTGATCGAGGCAGTCCAACACGTGCGGAGGATGCGGGGCGGGGCGCAGGGACATTTGATGCGCTGCTCCGATGGGCATTTCTATGTGGTGAAGTTTCGGAATAATCCGCAACATCTGCGGGTGCTGGCGAATGAGATGCTGGCGACGCGCCTGGCGGAGAAAGTCGGTCTGCATGTTCCGATCACGGAAGTCGTCGAGGTTGACGAGTGGCTTATTAAGAACACGCCGGAACTTAATATCCAATTGGCGCATAACACGATTCCATGCCAAGCGGGACTACAATTCGGAGCGCGGTATGTAGTGGATCCCTTGGCGGGACAAGTGTTCGATTACCTGCCGATGGAGCTGCTGCACCGAGTCAGGAATGTGCCGGAATTTGCCGGGATGCTGGTAGTGGATAAGTGGACCGGCAATGCGAATGGCAGACAAGCGGCGTTCTGGAGGAAGGGCCGGGAAAAGCTGTACACGGCCTCGTTCATCGACCAGGGATATTGCTTCAATGCAGGCGAATGGACATTTCCGGATTATCCACTGCGTGGAGTTTATGCGCGGAATGAAGTTTATGAAGGGGTCATGGGCTGGGAATCGTTCGAGCCGTGGCTTTCGCTTGTTGAAAAAATGGATCAGCAGATGATTTGGGAAGTGGCTGGTGGAATCCCTCCGGAGTGGTACGACGGGGAGTGGGACCAGCTTGAAGCGTTAGTGCTGAAATTGATTGAGCGACGTGAGTTGGTGCGAGGACTGATCGAGATATTCCGGGTTTCGATGAGGCGGCCGTTTCCGAAGTGGAGGGAGAATTGATTTTGAGAACAAAAAGCTTAACCACAAAGGACACAAAGGGGCACTAAGGAAATCCCACGCTTGAAAACGATGGCTGAGAAGCGGAAATTCGAATTCTTCTTGCTGCGGTATGTGCCGGACGCGGTTAAGGGGGAGTTTGTCAATTTCGGGTTGATTGCACTTGAGCATGGGACTGAAGGTTCCTCTTTGGTGGATGTGCGGTTTACCAAGGATTGGGGACGCGTGCAGTGTCTGGATCCGCACGCGGATTTGGATGTGCTTGAGGCGCTGCAGAGGGAGATACGTCAGGAGATCGGACAGACGCGCAATAAGGCGATGCTGCTGAGGAGAATGGAGGATTCGTTTTCGGGCGTTGTGCAGCTTTCAGCGGTCATGCCGGCGTTGACTGAGAAGATTGCTCTGGCTGAGGTTGACGATGTGGCCAGAATGCTCTTGGAGACGGCGAAGGTGAGGCGGGCGAGAGAGCCGGCGGGGCGTCAGAGGATTCTGGAGACGATGCAAACTGCATTTGAAGATGCTGGTGTATTGAGGCTGTTGAACGCGGTGCCAGCTGAGCCTTATACCAAGCCGGGGGATCCGTTTGAATTTGATTTTGGGTATCGAGTGGGGAGCGAGATGAAGTTGTTTCATGCGGTGTCGATGCGGACGAGCGTGGATGCGGCGGTGATGCTGGCGGCGAGGTTTCCCAGGATTGCGCCAGTGATGGAACAGATGACTTCCACTACCCCTTTCTTAACTGCTGTGGTTGAGGGTGGATTGGATCGCAGGAGAAATGAAGTTGCGTTTGCGCTGGAGATGATGGAGGAGAGCCGGATTCGAGTGGCAGAGTTGACGGAAATGGCGAGGATTGCGGAGGCGGCGCGGAAGGAGTTGGGGGCGTGAACTGCCGCCATCACATTTCGAGAGGCGAGGTCCTAATCGCCCTCGTGTGTGTTGCGAACTTCTTTTTGCTGGTAGCGGCTACTTTTTATCGAGGTGGTAAGCCCAGAGAGAATTTTGATTTGCGAGAGAAGATCGAGTTCCTCGCCATATTTCTTGCGCTATCCAGCCAGGTCTTTTATTTGCTGATGTTCCCTTTTGGGTACGAATGGCTGGTTGTGGATCCAGACAATTTTTTCCATCGTATTCACATTGGTTTTTACGTCGCGGGATTCTGGCTTTCGGTGGCAGCTTTGTGCACCGCGTGCTTCGGTAGGGGAATTCGGCGCCTGGCGAGCATTTGGGTGGCGGTCACAACTGGCTTTCTCTGGAGCTTGGTTAGTCTGGCATTTTTGTTCAGTAAGCCGTAACGGGTTCGAAAACGATAGGAGATAAGTGGAAGCCCTGCTGCGGGGCTTTTTTGTTGGACGCAGAATTCACCACGGAGGGCACAGGGTTTCACAGGGAAGTCACAATCTCCAGTGACACAATGCGACAACGGTGGATGCGCTTCCTGTATTTCGAATCTGAGAAGAGGGTAGGTATCCGTCGAGGACGCAAGCAAGATTTGGCTGACTACTTCGCTTGGAATCAAAGGTTTCTAGTTGCGACAAATTAGCGGGGCCTCCAGGTCCTGATATCGAGAGAGATCATGAAAATTGCAGAGGCTGTACGCGGCGCTTGGCGCCGGGTGGCGGGAGTGTCGGCGGAGAGTGCGTCGATGGCGATTGAGAAGCGGCGGCGGACGGCTAGTTTGCCTTCGATCTTTAATTCGTATGGGCCGCTGACGGAGGCGATGCCGAAACCTACTCCGTATAACTTGCGGAGATTTTCGGAGACTCCGATTGCGCGGCGGGCGATCAACTGCATCAAGGACCGGATTGCGGGGATGCGATGGAGGATACAGCCTCGACAGGGACTGGCGATTGAGTCACTTCCTTATGGTGCGGAACGTGTACGGATTTTGACGGCGAATTTTGAGACCCCGAATCCGGATGATTCGTTTCGATCGCTGGCGGAGCAGGTGCTTGAGGACATTATTGTCGGCGGATATGGTGCGATTGAGGTGCAGAGGAATGCGGGGTCGGAAGGAACTTTGCTGAACTCCGGCGAAAACCCCCACTTCTGGCAAAACCAGCCAGAAGTGGGGCACCCATCAGCGTCAGCCGGAAAGATTCCACTGGCTTTATGGGCGGTGGATGGGGCTTCGATTCGGATGAATTTGGAGTGGGATGGGTCGCCGACTTCACAGCGATATTTGCAAGTGATCGATTCGTCGAATACGAAGATTGAACTCGATGATGACGAATTGATTTACATACGGCTGAATCCGCGGACTCATACGCCGTTTGGGTTGGGGCGGTTGGAAGTGGCGTTCGAGACGATCAACGCTTTTCTCGGGGCGCATCGGTATGCGGGTCGGCTGGCTTCGAATTCTGTAGTGCAGTATGCGCTTTGGTTGCAGGATCTGACGCCGGAGCATCATGAGCGGCTGATCCGATGGTGGCAGGACGAGATCGAGGGGACGGGGAAAGTTCCCATTTTGTCGGTTGAGAGCAAACCGGAGGTGCTGAGGTTCGGTGGAGGCACCGATGCAGATTTGCGACTGCAGTGGCAGGAGTTCCTGCTGCGAGTCGTCGCTTCCGCGTTTGATCTTCCTCCGTTTTACCTGGGGGTGGAGCGTGACGTGAACCGCTCCACCGCGGAGGAGATGAATGATCTGGCGTTCCGGCAGGCGATTGTGCCGACTGCGAGGTTGCTGGCAGAGTCGCTGACGCGAGGAGCGATTTCGAAGAAGCTTGGATGGGACGACTTGGAATTTGTTTTTGCCGATGTCGATGCGACGGACCCGCTCGAAGAGGCGCAGATTCAGCAGATTCTGTTGCAGAACGGAGTGCTGACGGTAAATGAGGTAAGGAAGATGAGAGGGTTGCCGGAGATTGGGTGAAGTAGGCCTAGGGAGCGGGGTAAGGGGTCAGCAATTGATTCGAACATTCCCTGCCTGCCCAAATCTCCTTCTGGTGACAGGAAAACCCTCGCTTTGCTTGTACGACTTCTCCGCGCGCGGTGAGGAAGCGCGGCGCATAAATTCTTCGGCGAATGAAATGTGTTCGCCAGAGTCACAACGATACGAAACGGATGTGAGAGATGACGATTGAATTGGAGAGCATGGCGGTGGAGATGCCGGAGGTCGCGGGGCATCCGAACCGGGTAGCGTTTCGGGGAGTATTGACGATGGTGGATGTGCCGTCGGATCGAGCTCCTTCGGGATCGCACGGAAAGCGGGTATTGCTCACGCGAAGAGCGGCGGAGAAGGCTATCCCTTCTTTGATTGGAATGGCGGTGGACTATTCACCGTCGCTGGACCAGCATGATCAGAAAAGGAAAGTTGGAGTGATTACCAGAGCTGAACTGGTAGGACGCAATCTCGAGGTGGGAGGGCATTTGTACGGGAAGGACTTTCCGGAGATTGTGAATGAGATTGCCCGCGGCGGGACGCACGCGGCGTCCAAGGTTCAGGTAGCGGCATCCAGCAAGCAGGGGGAGGGAACGCGCTTGCGAGCCTGCCTGGCATCGGCGGTGCGGGAAATTCGCGCAATACTGAACCGGTCTCCGGCGAGGGCACAATCTCCGATTGTGTTGCGAGCTCAGGCAGAGAGGCAGTCCCGGGCCCGTGGATATGAGCGGCTCGGGATGTCGTTCGAAGTGACGAACGTGAATGTGTTGAATCCAAGTGCCCGGATCCTGCGGCTGATCGGCGTGACATTTACCGGGGCGGCGATTTTGCGGAGAGACAAGGCGGCGTATCAGGAGACGTGGATTGAGTTGGGTGAACCCTGAGGCGTGCGTCGCAAGTCCCGGACAGATCTACTTACCACAGAGGACATAGGGTACACGAAGGTGAGCACAATCTATTCGACTTCAGTTTCGGGAAGTTGGCTGTTCGAGTTCGCAAGCTCATCCGAGTTCGAGCGGGAGAACGGATTTAGAAGTTCCGAAAGGAGAACAAGAGAATGAATGAGGAGATGATGCAGCAGTTGATGGCGACTGCGGAACGGCTGGCTACGGCAGCCGAATCGCTGGATCGCGTGCTTGGACGGCTCGATTTGCAGCAGGAAACCCTGAATGCGAAGGTCGATCGGATCGTAGCGTCGGTGGATGAGCACGAGGAGATGGAAGCTTCTTCCAGCGATGCGACGCGGCAGTTGCAGGAGCGGGTGGCAGAATTGGAAAAGTCGAACAACGAACTGAAGGCGCAAGCGGCGCGGATGGCCCGGAAGACACTGCCTCCGATGGTATCGACGATCCTGGCAAAGAACGGGGTTGAGGCTTCGGGAGAAAAGATCGACAAAGGGGTGCTCGACAAAACACTTCAGAGTTTAAGTGTCGAGCAGCGGATTGCGGTGAAGGCGGAACTGGCACGGGCGGGAATGATCGAGTAGGACGAGGGATTCCAGCTTCCATGTTGGTACGAGCGTGACTTCGGTCGCGCTTTTATTTTTGGACGGAAGATGTTGCACCGCAGCCGTTGAAAAGCAGGGAGCACCGGCGAGGGCCTTGGCTCGCCTGTTTCGTTCAAGGCGATAGAGGTTTGATGTCGTAAGGGATATGAGTTTGAGAAGGATTGAAATCAACTTTAAGGAGAAGACATGCAGGGACAATTTGTGGATTTGATGGCAGCGGCGGATTATCTGGGACCCGCCGCAGTCGAAGTGGACCGGTACCAGACGGAGATTTTTGACATCGTGCGGCGTCGCGGTGTGTTCGGGCAGAGGATCAAACAGGTGCCGGCAACGGGGCATCCGTCGAGATTTTTTGAAGAGACGGCGATTGCGGCGCCTTCAGCGACACAGGCGTTTGTTGATCCACGAAATATGGCTCCAGTTGCACAGCAGCCGACGCGCATTGAGCTTTCGGTTCCGCTGAAGGCGCTGGTTTCGCAAATCAATTACAACCTTTTCGATCTGGAAGTGACCGCACAGCAGAGCCAGTTCGCTTATCTGCAAGCGAAGGACCTGGCCGATGCAGTGGACGGACTGATGCGGACGCATGATGTCGCGTTGTGGAACGGAAACGACACTTCGTTGAGCGCTCCGACAACTCCGCAATATTTCGGCGTGATTGGGCAGATCGAGGCGGGTGGGAATACGACGACCATTGGAACGACGGCGAGCATTGTCGACGGCATCAAGAGCACGATTGCGTCGATGGTGGCGAATTCGTCGTACCAGGTACGTCCGACCGCAATCTATGCGAATCCGGTGCTGTTGGATTTGATAGACCGCGAGATGAAGACGGAGTTCAACGTCGTCCTGAACTCGGTTGAGATCACAGGTGGAATTCACGTGAAAGCTCTGTCGACCCAGGCTGGCGATCTGCCGCTGATTCCCGAGTGGGCACTGGGATACACGGGTGTTCCGGGTTCCGGAACTGCGGTGTTACCTGCATACATCGTCAGCGAGGACCTCATCGAGTATCACTGGCTGACCGACCCGAATCCGCGGGTATTCAGGCTCGGGCTTCCGAATTCGTTGGCGCAGCAGCAAGTCGTCGTGAAGTTCGGAGCTCCTGTTGTGAAGGGAGCGAACTTCGCGCATTACGAAATAAAAGTCCAGAGATAGGACTCCCAACAGAGGACGGGGAAACACAGAGGACGTTTAATTTTCTCCTCATCCATACAAGAGTGAGGGGGGATTCCCATGTCTCGCAATAAAGGGCGAGACGTGGGGCATCCCCATTCACTCATTAATTCACGTATTAATTTGGCGCAACACAGAGAAATCATCATGAATTATTTGGATACTACGGAATATTTGGAATACGGACTGCAAGCGACAACTGATCCGTCGTGGGTGACTGCGGCATCGGCGATTATCGATGCACACTGCCGGCGTGCGACGTTGGCGGTGAATCAGTATGAAGAGCGGTTGAAACTACCGCCTGAGTTGAACACAGTGCGGTTGAGTTACTTACCTCTTGCGACAGTTGCGCCGTCGACTTTGCCCATCATCAGCTTGCAGGGGCGGTACGGAATTCCACGACGGGGAGAATGGCCCTTCCCCGAAATGAGCCTGGAGTTCGCGCTGGTGTTTGCGCTTCCAGGATCGTGGACTGCGATCGATCCGAACACGATCGATATCTGGGCGGAGAGTGGAGAGTTGACCTTCCCGGTGAACGCGCTGGGACTTTTCTTCAACGAGGTGGATGTTGTTTACAACGCCGGGCTGGCGAACATTCCTTCGAGCGTGAAAGTTGCGTGCGCGCAGATTGTGAAGAATGCACAAGTCACACCTGCACTGAATGTGAAATCAGGAAAGATCGACCGGATGAGGCTGGATTATTTTGGCGACACGCTGGTGGATGAGAACGTACGGAGTTTGTTGGAGCCGTATGTGGCGAGGAAAGCTTAAGATCTGCGATCACAAAAACAAAGTCCTTCGACTACGCGAGATCATTCGAGCTCGCTTCGCTCAGGATGACAAGCAAATATAGGGAGGGGATATGAGTGGGGGAATTTGCGGGGCGGGTCTTTTGCGAGCGGCGGATGCGATGTTGAAGGCGTTGGGAGGAGAGACGGTAAGTCTACTACTCCCAGCAACGGCTTCAGCCAGTGATGCGGCCGGACCATTGGGATTGGTGGATCCCGGAGTGCAGGAAGTGATCATTTCGCCGGTGGTGATGCGAGAGATGACGACTGGGAACCTGGGGCCTCGGAGAAGGGTTGAGTTTACGTTGCCGGCTTCCGCGATTGCGAATCAATTAGCGGCATTGGGAATGGCCACGGGAGACGATCTTTTCAACGCTGTCATTGGACTGAATTACGGAAATGATCTTTTTCATGTGGAGAATGTGGTCCCCGAGAGTTATGGCGGGACTGTCTGCTTTTATGTGGTGACGGCTGTCGAGTAGCCAGTAGCTATCTGCAAAAAACACTCACGACAGGGGACACAGAGGCCACCGAGGAACCTTTATGCAATTTGCTAAGGATAGTTTTTTTCTGGCACTGCAGGCGCGGCTGGCAGCGCTGAACCCAGCGCGGACGGTAACGATCAATGGAGCGACAATGCCGGCGATCGCGGTAGTAGAGAACCTTCCGCCGGCATTCGCGACGCCGAGGTCAAACACGTTCTACATCGAATGGGGCAGTGCGACGGTGTTGGCAGGAGGCGCGAACAACCCCCCGCTGGCAAGTTTGAATGTCGTGATTTCGTACTACAGCTTGGGATCAGTGGCTAGCATGGTGGACCGCGGCCGGTTGCTGGGTCAGCTTGATACGGAATTGCTGAGCATTTGCCAGCCGCAGCATACCGAGAAAATGGACTACACACAGTCTCCGAGCGCGGACTTGGGAACGATGGTGTTCTGGACGCAACCTGCGTTTGGTGAAGGGAAAAGCGCGTCGACGTCTTCGGCGCGAGGAAGGGGGGTCACGGATTCGGCAGAGCCCCATCAGGACGCCAGAGTGGAACGTAAGGCACAGCTGACGATCTACTTCTTTTCGGAGGTGACGTTGTCATGAGCACTTCTGCATTGCGAGCTGCGATGGTACCGGTGACACGTCAGA
>Ga0335081_10001726_pt1 | contig 34762 bp, 28 predicted proteins | sample Lox_Sample_35_FD_206713 | JGI IMG/M metagenome (GOLD analysis project Ga0335081, IMG submission 206713) | Soil microbial communities from Loxahatchee National Wildlife Refuge, Florida, United States - Lox_Sample_3.5 | ecosystem: Environmental > Terrestrial > Soil > Wetlands | place: USA...
AATCCCCGCCTCCTGGCCGCCATCCTGATGGGCAGGCAGTAAGGATCGCCTCCCCAGCTATCATCAAAATATCCGATGATTTCGCTGACCGGCGTCTCCAAGCTTTACAACGGAAAGCGCCAGGTGACCGCTCTCGACCGTATCGACCTCCAGATCGCCCGCGGCGAAATGGTCTCCATCGTGGGGCCATCCGGCTCCGGCAAATCCACCCTGCTCAACCTGATCGGCGGTCTCGACCGGCCCACGTCAGGTGAGATCCGCATCGATGGCCGCAGCGTGAGCCAGCTTTCCGACGACGATCTGACGCGCCTGCGCCGCGAAAAAATCGGGTTCATTTTCCAGTTCTTCAATTTGCTGCCCAGCCTGACGTGCCTGGAGAACGTCGCCCTCCCGCTGCACCTGCAAGGGCTGCCGCGCAAACAGATCGAGAAACGTGCGCGCGAATTGCTGGATATGGTGCAGCTCGGCCACCGCATCGATCACCTGCCGGAAGAACTCTCGGGCGGCGAGCGTCAGCGCGTGGCCATCGCGCGCGCGTTGGCGTTTCATCCGCCGGTGCTGCTGGCCGACGAACCCACCGGCAATCTCGACAGCCACACGGGCGCCGATATTCTGAACCTGATTCGCGGCCTGCACCAGCGCCTGGAATCGACGGTCCTCATCGTCACGCACGATCCGGAAGTCGCGCATAGCTGCCCCCGCACGATCGCCCTGCGGGATGCGCGCATCGAAGGAGACGTGCGCCGGTGATTCTCTTGCGGCTCATCACGTGGCCGTACGTGCGCAAGCACTTGTTGCGATCGATTCTCACCACCGCCGGTATCGTGCTCGGTGTAGCGCTGCTGGTGGGCATGCGCACGGCCGATCAATCCGTCCTGCGCTCGCTCACGTCCACCGTGGATCGAATCGCCGGAAAGGCCCAGCTCGAGGTGTACTCAGGCGACACCGGCTTCCCCGAGGAAGTGCTCGAGCGTGTCGAGCAGGTACCGGAAGTCCGCGCCGCCGCGCCCGTAATCGAAGCCGCCGTCGATACCCGCTTGCCCGGCCAAGGGAAGCTGCTGATCCTGGCGGTCGACATGACCGGTGATCGCAGCCTGCGCGATTACGATTTCGAAAACGCGGATGCCGATGTGATCGACGATCCCCTGGTCTTCCTCGCCCAACCCGACTCGCTCATCGTCACGCGCGACTTTGCCCAGCGCAACGGACTCTCCACCGGCGCGCGCCTGTCTCTCGACACCATGGAGGGCCGGAAGCAATTCACCATCCGCGGAATCCTGAAAGCCGGCGGCATGGCGGCAGCCTTCGGCGGCAATCTCGGGATCATGGATATCTACGCCGCCGAGAAAGTCTTCGGCCGCGGGCGGCGCTTCGACCGCATCGATATCGGCTTGCGCGAGGGCGTATCGCTGGCGCAGGGGGAAGCCGCTCTCGGCCGCGCTCTCGGCCCAGGGCTCACTGTCGAGCCGCCATCCGCGCGCGGCCAACAGTTCGAGCAGTTGCTCGGCATCTATACGCTCGCCGTAAATGTCTCCAGCCTGTTCGCGATCTTCGTAGGGATGTTCATCATCTATAACTCGTTCGCGATCGCGGTCACGCAGCGGCGCGGCGAGATCGGGATTCTGCGCGCGCTCGGAGCCACGCGCGGCCAGATCCGCACGCTCTTCCTGGCGGAGAGCGCCATGGCGGGCATCTTCGGTTCCGCTTTGGGCCTGGTTGTCGGCCTCGCGTTTGCCCGCAGCCTCACCAGCGCCACCGGCCAGATGCTCGAAGCCATGCTCGGCGTGACCGGCAACCCGCAGGAGGTGCTTCTCGATTCCGGCTTTCTCGCGCTCGCCTTCCTGCTGGGTGTGCTCACCAGCATGCTGGCGGCCTTCGTGCCGGCGCGCAATGCCGCCCGTGTAGAACCGGTTCAAGCGCTGCAAAAAGGCAAATACCAGGTGCTCTCCGCGGGTGAGAGCCGCGTTCGCCGCGTAGTCGCCCTGGCCGCCGCCGCCGGAGCTCTGGCGTGCCTCGCGCTGTCCCAGTATCGGCTGCTGTTCTACCTCGGCTATCTGCTCATCCTGCTGGCCGGGTTGTTACTCACGCCATTTCTCTCGCTCGAACTCTCGAAGCTGTTGCGGTTTCCTCTCAAGTGGCTGCGGCCTGTGGAAGGCTCGTTGGCTGCCGATAGTCTGATCCAATCGCCGCGGCGCACCTCGGCCACCGTAGCCGCGCTGATGCTCTCCCTGGGCCTGGTGATCGGCACCGCCGGAGTGGCGCGCGCCAGCCTCGACAGCATCCAGGAGTGGGTGAATAACACTTTGAATCCCGATCTGTTCGTCTCGACTTCCGAGAACGTCGCATCCCGCAATTTCACGCTGCCGGTGAGCCTCGGTAGCGGCATCGAGCAGATTCCCGGCGTCGACGAAGTGCAACCCGTGCGCATGGCACGCCGCCAGTTCCGCGGACAGCCAATCATGCTGGTGGCCTTGGAGCTGGCGCGCGTGGGCCGGCGCATCCACACCATCGCCACCGCCGGCGACCCCGCCGTCATGTATCGCGTCGCCGCCGAGGGAAAAGGCCTGATCCTGGCGGAGAACCTCGCCGAACTTTTGCACATTCGCCTGGGCGACATCATCGAACTGAATGCGCCCGGGGGTACCCTGCGCCTTCCCGTCGCCGGGATCATCCGCGATTATTCCAACCAGCTCGGCACCATGTTCCTGGAGCGCAAGACCTACGTTCGCTACTACCAGGACGATACGGTCGACCTGTTCCGCGTGTATCTAAAGCGCGGGACGCCGGTCGACGCGGTCCGGCGGCAGATCGTGGATCGCTTCGGCCCTGGCCGCCGGCTCTTCGTCCTGCTCAATCAGGAAGTCCGCGACTATGCCATTAACGTCACCAATCAATGGTTCGGCATGACCTATCTTCAAGTCTTCGTCGCCGTGCTCGTAGCGATCCTCGGCATCATCAACACACTTACGGTTTCCATCTCCGACCGCCGCCGCGAGTTGGGTGTGCTGCGTGCAGTTGGTGGGCTGCGCGCGCAGATCCGCCACACGGTATGGATGGAAGCGGCAGCCATTGGATTGATCGGGCTGTTGCTGGGCATGGCCATCGGCGCGGTGAACCTCTACTACGAGCTGCAGATGATCCAGCACGACTTGGCAGGTTTTCCGCTCCAATACAAATTTCCGGCAGGCGTGACCGCGGTGCTCTTCCCGTTGATTCTGGCTGCGGCGTTCGCAGCCGCCATCTGGCCCGCCGAGACCGCCGTGCGCAGCCCATTAGTCGAGGCCCTCGAATATGAGTAAGCCACGTAGCACAGGCCTCCCGGCCTGTGGGCGAACCAACCACCTCGCGCGGGCGATACTGACTGCCGTCCTTTCCGCCACCGCCCAACTCTCCGCGCAAGATGCCCGTCAGATCGTCGAAGAATCGCAACACCGCGCGCAAGCCAATTCCCAGCGCTACGCAGGCGTTCTGGAGGTCATCGCCGCCAACTCCAAAATCTCGAAAAAATCCTGGGAGTCCGTGCGCATCGGCTCTTTTGGCGCCAGCAAAGCCGTCCTCCGCTTCACCGCTCCGGCTGAAGTGAAAGGCGTGGCCCTGCTGGTGGTCAACCACACCGACCGCTCTTCCGATCAATGGATGTGGACCCCCGCCATCGGCCGCGACCGTCGTATCGCGCTGCAAGACCGCTCCACGCGCTTCTTCGGCACCGACTTCAGCTTCGAAGACCTCGAAGAGCGCGATGCCGGCCAATTCGATTTCCGGCTCACCGGCGAGGAATCGATCGACGGCGCACCTTGCTGGCGCATCGAGGCCCACCCACGGCAAGGCAAGGTCTCGCAGTACACCCTGACCCGCATGTGGATTCGCAAGGACAACTATGTCCCGGTCGAGTACGAGAACCTGATCAAGGACGAGGTGGTGCGCCGCTTGCACCAAAGCGACATTCAGAACGTGCAAGGCATCTGGACGCCGCGCCTGCTCGAAATGACCGACCTGCGCCGCAACAGCCGCACCGTGCTCCGCATGGAGAACCTGGAATATAACGTCCCCATGAAAGACGACGATTTCACCGTCCAGGCGCTGCGGCGGGAGCAGTGAAGGCTTGGCTATTGCTCACAATGGCGGCCATCGCTTCCGCCCAGGACTTCACCCAGCGCGGGTTCCTCGACACCTCCGCGACTTTCTTTCCCCAAACCGCTCCCAACGATAGCGGCCACGCGTGGGGCCAGTCGCTCCTGCAATACGAAGCCTTTTATAAGCTCGGCCCCTACCTGCGCTTTTCCGGCGGTATCGATGCCCGCACCGACACGCACCAGCAGACCGAGCGCGACTTTGGCCTCTCCTGGTGGGACCGCACCCGCCAGCGCCCGGCCTTTGCCGTTCGCCGCTTGAGCGCGGCCTATTCGCGCGGCAAGCTGACCATCGAAGCCGGCAAGCAGTTCATCCGCTGGGGCAAGACCGATATCCTCACCCCCACCGATCGCTTCGCGCCGCGCGATTATCTCGATGTCGTCGAAAATGATTTCCTGGCCATCACAGCCGCGCGCCTCACCTATGGCGGCCAATCGAACTCGATCGACGTGGTCTTCTCACCGCGTCTCACCCCCAGCCGCGTGCCGCTGTTGAACGAACGCTGGTCGGGACTCCCGGAAGGCGTTAGCCTCTCCGAATTGCCGCCCGCCTATCCCGGCGGACCGCAGTTCGGCGCCCGCTGGAACCACATCGGTCAAACGCTCGAATACGCCCTCTCTTTCTACAACGGCTACGATCATCTTCCGCTGTTCCGAGCGGAGCTTCCGTTCGTCCAGCAGTTCTATCCGCAGATGCGCATGTACGGCGGCGATGCGGCCGTGCCGCTCAGCCTGCTGACCCTCAAAGCGGAGGCGGCTTATTTCACTTCCACCACGGCCGCCAGCGATGAGTACGTTCTCTACGTGGTTCAGTTGGAGCGCCAATCGGGTGAATGGTCCTTCGTGGGCGGCTATACCGGCGAAGCGCTGACGCGGCACGGCTCCACCCCGTTTTACTCCCCCGAGCGCGGATTCGCGCGTGCCGTCACAGGACTTGCCGGCTACACCATCGACACCAACCGCAGCCTCACGTTCGAAGGCGTGGTGCGGCAGAACGGCCAAGGCGTATTTCTCGAAGCGAAGTACAGCCAGGCCTGGGGCCAGCATTGGCGCGCCACCGCCGGCATCGCCTGGATACACGGAGCCGACAGCGATTTCCTCGGCCAATACCATCGCAATTCCTACGGGATTCTGGGCTTGCGGTATAGCTTCTGACCAAATAGCGAGGCGTATTTCGCTGCCTTCCGTGCCTTCTGTGGGGCAGACCGTCGTCTTTCGCGGTCTGCCAGGGTGTGCGAAGCGCACCTGTGCGGCGCCCCAGGAGTTAGTAATCGTAAATGTGCTCGATCGGGAACGTATCGACAATCCAGCCAAGACTCTCGACCGGGAAACGAAGTGCCACCCGCTTCGAGCGTGCGTCCGTAAGCACCTTGCTTGAGAATAATATCTCGCCCGCCGGTAGTGGAAAACTCCAGCCGCGGGGAACAACGGCCGTCACCATGATCTGCCGGTTGCCGGCGATCTCCACGAACCGCGCCTGCCCGCGCAACAACTGCTCGGCGGCGTTCGTAAATTTCTGGTATCTCGGCATCCGGATGATCCATGAATCAGTCCCGAGCGATTTCACTTTACGGACGGCTGGAACACCAGATATGACTGGGTCCGGCGCGTTGTTGATCCACGCGTACGTGACGTCTTCCTCAACCCCATAAACCGCATGGCTGGCTATTTCGATAAGCCCGCAATAGAGTCCCTCGATTGCATAATCGAGCGAGAGCCACGCCTTTCGCTCCCATTTACGCAATAAGTGAGGACCCCAGAACTTCGTGTCCGTCCAAAGCCCCCGCAAGGCCGAGAAGAACGGAAATTCGTAGAATGGGCGATCTGCCACGAAGACCCCATAATTCCGAGCTACGCGCGCCGCATACTGATCTTCCTCAGCCGGCGACCCACTAATCCACTCCGTCAACCGGCCGACTGTGTTCTCAAATACCCCCTTGAGACCGTACTCCACGGTGAAGCTGGTTCCGATCACGACCAGCATCAAGTGGTCTCCAAAATTGAAAGGATAACGGCCGCGGACTACTCCGTACGAGCAGCAATAACCGCTCCAATACTGTCCAATCGCGCCGAAATATGGGAATCCCGAAGGGGAGTGCGCTTCCTGCCAGGCAGCCTTCTCCTGGTAACTCCAGACGATATACCATTCCGCATAAGTCAGGAAGGTGTCATCTTCCGGGCGCCCGTAACCAGGAATGTCTTTTCCCGCGAAAGCGGGGCCCGAGGGTTGAAACCTCCCGCGCACCGTCGAACAATGCAGTTCAAATACGATCGCAGCGACCAGGAACAGGCCCACCGCTGCAATGCCCACGCGCAGGATCCACTTCAGGATCTTACGCGCCCTGCGGAACCGCACTGTTCACGCCCTTATCTACCTTTGCCGCGATGATAAACGCTGAGATGAAAATGATCGTGTGGGGCAGGTTCACCAGGAAGTTCGTCATCGGGCTGATGGTATGCAGATGAGTGAAGACGTACGTCACCACATCAATGCCGTAAACGACACCGAGCATCCAGAAATAGAGCCGAGCCGCTTTCTGTGAGATCAAGGCGCAGATGAGCGCGAGCGCGCCTAACACGAGATGTCCGGCATCTACGAGAGGCGTCATGCTGTACAGTCCGAACATTTTGCCGTTCGCATCCATGGTTCCGGGCACGTAATCGAGCGCGTACACGCCCAGAAACAAGATCGCGTATCCCCAAGCGACCTTTTGAATGGTGCTGATCTTTCTTCTTGCCATTGCCCTATCGTACTTACAATTTACCCGCTAGACTCTAGTCATGCGCTTGCTGTTTTCATTCGTTATCCTCGCGCATGCCGCGTGGGCGCAGTCAGCCGCTAACTCTCCGGACCTTTACCGGAATACGCACGATGCACTGATATCTACGTTCCTGCCCGTCGAAGAGTTCAAAAACGATGCCAGACTATCGCAACTACTGAACGCAGCAGACGAAGGTATATGGGCAAGCGCGGGTCAGGTTCCCCTATTCCGCCAGTTGATTGCACCTTTCACTAATCTGGGTCAGTTTGGACCCGCGTGTGGTATGGATGCGCTGGTCCGCACTGCCAAGACCGCAGTTTTCGCGGATATGTCTCCGTCCGAACGCCAACGCGCGCTAACGTTATTGCAAAACTGTTCCGAAAACGAACCACGCCGCCTCGTGACAAATGTACGGAACTTTTACGTGGTGAAAGCTTACGGCGCTATTCAGGAACCTCTGACGGGAGTCAAACTCAGCCTATACGCGCCACCCGATTGGATCGAGCGCAATCGACCGCAGCTACCTCCCACGCGGCTCCGCTATGATGCCGGTCACAAAGAAATCACCCAGGCTGGCGGACCGATCGACTATCTCATCGTCGGCAGCGGCCCGGCAGGTTCCGTTCTGGCGCACGAATTGCGGCGCGGCGGCAAGCAAGTCGTGCTCGTAGAGAAAGGCTCGTTCATTGTGCCCGGCGCGATGGAGACGCGGCTCATTGATGACCTGATCGACACCCGCACCACAGAAGACGGAGCCATCCGCGTTCGCAACGGGTTGGCAGTAGGCGGCGGATCCCAGGTCAACGTGGACCTCTGCTTTGCGCCGACACTGCCGGAAATCCTCGCCAAGATCGATGGATGGCGGCATGAGGGGCGCATCGGAAAGGAGGATTTCACCAAGCAGCAACTGGCGAGCGCGTACGAATGGGTTAAATCCTCCGTCGGCACGCGTGTCCTCTCGGAGAGCGAGATCAATGTCAACAATCGCGCCTTGTGGGATGGCGCGAAACTGGCAGGTCTCCACCCATCCTTATACGACCTGAACACTTATCCTCCCGGAAAGTCGCCTTATCCCGTAACGGACAAGCGCTCTTCAGAAAGTCAACTCGTGCTCGAAGCTTTGACTGACAGAACGAATCCTCTGGGCATGATTCCCGATGCCGATGTGCGGCGCGTTCTATTCGACGCGAACCGCAAAGCGATCGGAATCGAGTTTCGCATGCGAGCCCCGATCTCTGACCCTGGCGTGATCCCGGACATCAACGGCTTCCATCTCCCGGAAGGCACGGAGGCAACCATACATGCCCGGAACGTGATTCTTTCCGCCGGCTCGTTAGGTTCCGCATCCATTCTTCTTCGCTCCGGAGTCAAGAACGATCAGATCGGGCGCGGCGTGGTGTTCCATGTCTCGATGCCCATCATGGGCTTGTTCGATGGGATCGTGGATGCGCTGACGGGCACGGAAGCCTCGGTATACGTTTCCGACAAACTCGTCACTGATGGCTACGCGCTCGAATCCATGTCGGACCAGCCGCTCTATGCCGCATTGATGTCTCCTGGACCGCCGATGCATACGTTTGAAATGGTCAGATCGTATCGGCACCTGGCAGGATTCGGAGTGATGCTGATCGATACGCCGTCGCCTGACAACCGCGTCACGCTCGACAAAGACGGCGAACCGGTCATCCACTATGTCCTATCGGAGCCGGACAAAATTCGTTTTCGCCGCGGCGTGGCCGAGGCCGTCCGCATCATGTTCCTTGCGGGAGCTAAGCAGGTATTCCTTCCGACGACCGAAGATATACTTGGCGACGGTGTGAGTCCCGTGATCCTCACTAATCCCAATCAAGCCACAGCGGTGGAAAAGAATCTGCGCTTCATTCCCAACCAAACGATCATCACCTCGGCCCACATTCAGGCGACGAACAAGATGGGATCGAACCAAGCAAATAGTGTTGTGTCGCGCGATTTCCGCGTGTGGGGAACCAACAATCTGTTTGTAGTGGATGGCAGTGTGTTTCCGACGTCTATTGGCGCCAACCCCATGCAGAGCATCTACACGTTCGCGAAGATCTTTGCCGATCGCATGGCGGCAGGCAAGATCCGGCAGTGACCGGTCGCGCTCAGGCGGCCTTTTCCTTCACTAGCGCCTTCTTCTCCACCGGCGGGAAAATTGGCTTCGTTTTTCGTTTTACCGTTGGGCGCCGCCCCAAACAAAAGGCCCAATTTTTTCAGTTAGATAGCTGGCCGGCCGAACCCCAAATTTGGCTTCGTTTCGCAGAATTCGGTGGAACCGGACTTGGTCTGCGGCCCCCAGGTCGGCCTTCGACCGCCTGAACCCGCCGCCCCCGATGGTATAATGATGACTTCTACCCAGCCGGCAGGGCCCCCTATGTTCCTCAGTATCAAAGAGATGGAGCTGCGCAAGGTTCGTTTCGACGAAACCTTCGCACCCGGCCAGATCGATTTCAAAGAGGAAGATCTGGAGCAGGTTGGCGCTTTGCACGCCACGGGGTCAGCCGAGTTGCTGGCGCATTCGGAAGGGGAAATTCGTGTCCGCGGGCAGTACCGAGTGGAAATGGCGGCGCAGTGCGACCGCTGCCTGGGCCAGGCACGCTTTCCCCTGGATGCCCCTTTTGACCTGTTCTACCGGCCCATGATCGAGATCGCCCGCGACGAGGAAGTAGCCATCGACGAAGCCGAAACCGAGCTCGGGTTTTACGAGGGTGATGGCATGGAACTGGAGGATATCCTCCGCGAACAGGTTCTGCTGGCTTTGCCCATGCAGCGCGTCTGCAGCGGGGCGTGCAAGGGAATTTGTCCGGTTTGCGGCAAGAACCGCAACGAAACGGCTTGCGATTGCAAGCTCGCAACTCAAGACGATCGGTGGGGAGCTTTACGCGACCTGAACCGGTGACACTTTATTTGAGAGAATGGAATCCCGGAGGCCGGGAGACCGAATTAGGAACTGATATATGCCGAATCCCAAACGTAGACACTCGCAAAGGCGCACCAGCAACCGGCGCGCGCATGATGCGCTGAAGGCATCCGGCCTTTCTGAGTGCCCCAACTGTCACGAGCCCAAGCTGCCCCACCGTGTGTGTCCGCACTGCGGGCAGTATAAAGGGCGCGAAGTTGTGGAAGTGGAACAGGAGTAGCGTTAAGCTCATCACATGCTCACCATTGCCGTAGATGCAATGGGCGGGGATCACGCGCCCAAATCCGAGGTGGAAGGGGCAATTCGGGCCGCCCGGCAATTGGGCGTGAAGGTCATCCTGGTGGGGCAGGAGGATGTGGTCCGGCGCGAGCTCCAGCATCACGATGGCGTGTCCGATCTTCCCATCGAAATCGCGCACGCCAGCGAAGTCGTGACCATGGACGACAGCGCCGCCCGCGCCGTGAGGGCCAAGCGCGATAGTTCCATGCGCGTGGCTTCGCGGCTGGTGCGCGATGGCTGCGCGCAGGGATTCCTCTCCGCGGGCAACACCGGCGCCGTCATGGCCACTGCGAAGATGGTGCAAGGTGTGGTACCCGGAGTCGATCGGCCCGCGCTCGTCGGCATCCTCCCCACGGTACAAGGCTCCCCGGTGCTGCTGGTGGATGTGGGCGCCAATGTGGATTGTTCGCCCCGCATGCTCTCGCAATTTGCCGTGATGGCCGAGATCTATTCGCGCTCCATCCTACGCCGTCCCAAGCCGCGGGTCGGCATTCTCTCTATCGGCGAGGAAGAGCATAAAGGCAACGAGCTCACCCGCGCCGCCTGGCCGCTGCTGCGCTCTCTCAACATCAACTTTGTCGGCAATGTCGAAGGCGGCGACATTTACGCCGGTAATGTCGACGTGATCGTCTGCGACGGCTTCACCGGCAACGTGGCGCTCAAGGTGAGCGAAGGCATCGTCGAGATGGTGAAGCATCTCCTGCACGAATCCCTCGAGGCCACCATCACGCGCAAAATCGGCTACGTGCTCTCCAAGACGGCCTACAGCGATTTCAAGAAGCGCCTCGATTACTCCGAGTACGGCGGCGCGCCCCTGCTGGGCGTGCGCGGCGTATGCATCATTTGCCACGGCCGGTCGAATCCCAACGCCATCATGAACGGCATCCGCGTGGCCAAAGAGTTTTGTGAGGCCAAGATCAACCAGTTGATCGAGGACGACCTGCGCGAGCACGTGCGGGAAGCAGCGAAGTAAGGGCAGCATGAGCACGGTCTATTCCAGTAGGGCAGACGATCGGTTTTCGTCGTCTGCCGGCGCCGCGCAGCGGCGCATGGTTTGGCCCACCAGACTCGGGCTGGTCTTTCTCGCCGCGGCGTCTCTCTTCGCACAGAACCAGGTTCAATGGCAGCTCACGGTCGAACCGGCCACGGCTCCTCCCGGCGGCTCGGCGCTGGCGCGCATGACCGGCCAAATCGAATCCGGCTGGCACATCTACTCAATGTCCACGGCGTCGGCGATCCCCACTACCATTCACGTCGCTCCCAATCCCGCGGTGGAGAGCTACCGCATCTTGCAGCCCAAACCGCATAAGGCATTCGATCCGACCGCCAACGCGGAAACCGAGACCTACGACCGCGAAGTTACGTTCCTGGTGGAACTGAAACTCAAAAAGGATGCGCCCGCCGGTCCGCAGGATCTCAGCGTCACCGCGCGCTACCAGACCTGCAACGACCAGAAGTGCATCCCACCGGTGCGGCGCACCGCCACCACCAGCCTCAAGATCGATCCCGGCGCACCTTTGCTGTCGCTCTCCATTCCGCCCCAGTACCTAGTACCGGCCGCTCCCGGCTCATCCAGTGGCTCGCAAGATCAAGGTCTGGGAGCGTTCCTCTTGGTGGCCTTCGGCTTCGGCCTGGCGACGATTTTCACGCCTTGCGTGTTTCCCATGATCCCGATCACCATGTCGTACTTCCTGAATCGGGAATCGGCCAGCCGCCGCGACTCCATCACGCAAGCGATTGTCTTCTGCCTGGGAATCATCGTTCTGTTTTCGGGTCTGGGCCTGCTGGTCACCGCGATCGTCGGCCCCGTGGGTGTCTCGCAACTCGGCGCCAACATTTGGGTCAACCTGTTCATCACGGCGTTGTTCGTGGCGTTTGGCCTCAGCCTGCTGGGTGCTTTCGAAATCACCATTCCGTCAGCGCTCCTCACCCGTCTCAACCGCTCCTCCGAAAAGGGCGGCTTCGCGGGAACGCTGCTGATGGGCCTGACGTTCTCGCTGGCCTCGTTCGCCTGCGTCGGCCCGTTCGTCGGCACGCTGCTGGCGGCCTCGGTAGGTGGCAGCATGTTGCGCCCCGTAGCCGGGATGCTCACCTTCGCCGCCGGCCTCGCGTTGCCGTTCTTCCTGCTGGCGCTGTTTCCGTCGTACCTGAAGAAGATGCCGCGCAGCGGCGGATGGCTGGCGCGCGTCAAGGTGGTGATGGGCTTCGTCATCCTGGCGGCGAGCCTGAAGTATCTAAGCAGTGCCGATCAGGTGATGCATTGGGGCATACTGACGCGCGACCGGTTCTTAGCAGCGTGGATTGTGCTCACAGCGATGGCCGGCTTGTATCTGCTTGGTCTGATCCGGCTGGAAGGAATCAAGCCGGAGGATCGTCTCGGCCTCGGCCGCCTCCTTACCGCAATGGCCTTCCTGGTCCTGGCGATCAGCTTCGTGCCGGGCATGTCTGGCGGTAACCTCGGGTTTTGGGAATCGTATGTGCCAGCGGCCGAGAGCACCGGCGGCGTTGCGCAAGGCGGCCTGCCATGGATGAAGAACCAGTACCGCGAGGCGCTCGACGTCGCGAAACGCGAGGGCAAGCTCGTGTTTGTGAACTTCACCGGATACGCCTGCGCCAATTGCCACTGGATGGAAGGCAACATGTTCCCGCGGCCGGAGATTACCGGGGCGCTGAAAAACTTCGTGCTGGTGGAACTCTACACCGATGGCGAAGACGCGGCTTCCGAGGAGAACTCGAAGTTCGAAACCTCGAAGTTCGGCACCATCGAAACTCCCTTCTACGCGATTCTAGATGCGAACGAAAACGTCATTGCCACCTCTGACGGGCGCACCACAAACCCACAGGAATTCCTGGCATTCCTGAATAAGGGCGCATCGGCTGCGCCCGCAGCGCCAGCCCCGCCAGTGAACGCATCGGCCAAACCGGCCAAAACCGGCGATCTGCCCCAAGTCACCAAACTCGATGGCGCCGCGCTCGATGCATCGTTGCTGAGCGGCAAAGTAGTGGTCGTCAACTTCTGGGCCACCTGGTGCGTTCCCTGCGTGCAAGAGATTCCCGGCTTCAATAAGGTGAACCAAGAATACGGTCCAAAGGGCGTTGTCGTGTTGGGCGTGGCCATGGACGAAGAAGGCCTGGAACGCGTTCAGCCCTTCCTCAAGAAGCACCCCATGGACTACACCGTCGCACTGGGGTCCCCCGAAGTCTCGAAGGAATACAAACTCGACGAACTACCGGTAACCGTAGTCTTCGACCGTTCAGGGAAGCAATTGAAACGCTTCGAAGGCTTCACCCCGCCAGCCGAGATCCAAAGCGCGATTCAGCAGGGGCTGTAGGGCACGCTCTAGCTTGTCCCACGAAATGGAATCGATGAACTGGGCGGCGCTTTCCAAACCGTTGATTCGGCTCCTAGGCCGGTTGGTCCTTGCGGGACTTGTGTATGCCTATCTGCGATCCATCGGCTTCTACGAGTTCATCCTCCCGGAGGTGAACGGTCTCGGAACTCTGATTCTTCTGTTGGGCAGCATCTACGCCGTCATGTTCGCTTTCGTAATTTTCGTGATCTGGGGTCAGTTTACCGACGTGGACAACTTTGCCATTCGCGAGGCCAGTGGGCTCGACGATCTGCTTCGTTTCAGCCAATACCTCAATGCGGACGCTAGCCACGCGATCCGCCGCGCCGTAATGGACTACGTGCAGCGCGTGGTAAAGTCGGAGTGGCAGACGCTGGCAGAGCGCCGCAAGGATCCGCAGACAGAGAAAGCATTCGCGGTCCTGACGAATGCGGTGATACGGGCGGTGCCGGCCAATCCGGCCGAAGCGCAAATGCAGGCGCGCTTGATCGATATTGTGCGCCGGGTCAGCGAGCACCGGGACGACCGGTTGGCCAAAAGCCTGACCCAAATTCCTGCCACGCTTGTCCGGCTGCTCCACTTGAAGGCGATAGCGCTGTTACTGCTGGTTTTTGTTTACCCTTTTCATCAGGCGGCAATCGGATTTTCCTGTTTTGCACTGTTCGCCGCGGTTCTATTCGGCGCCAACCTGGTAATGATGGATACCGACAATCCATTCCAGGGTGTTTGCAACGTCACTCCGAATGCATTCTTAGACTTAATGGGTTGACGTTCTCGGCAGGCTCAGCAGGCGCTATTGCGGCTCATCCGCCCAATACCCTCGCGGCGCCTCGATGCGGACGCCTTTACGAGTCGAGACCACACGAAGCTTGTGATACTTCCCATTCGGGGAAGCGGTGTACGCGAGCCGGTAGCGTGCGCGGACGTCCTCCAGCGATCGCGCGATAGCCTTTCCGGCATCGCCCCCTACATACATCCGTCCACCGGTCAGGCCGGCCAACTGCTCAAGCGTGTCCCTGGCCGTGCCGTGTCCGGCAGGCGAAATCGACTCGAAGATCGCTTCCACGCTGTCAAAAACCGTTTCGCTGCGGTTCAGCTCGGCAGTGAAGCGGCGCGAGAAAGGAGCATAATCCACGCACTTCTCTTGCGGAAGGATGCAGTGGTCGTTGCCGCATTTGCCGGCCACATAGCTTCCCGATGTGGAAGTAAAGAGGACATCCCGGCATCCGTACGGATAGGCCAGCACATTCGGCACTCCCCCGGTTACCCAGATGAACGTCTTGGGGCCGCGAATCTCCGTCAACTGGTCTCCCAGAACACTCAGCGCCTGGAACGTTGCGGCCGTCCGGATGCCGCCGTCCTTGTCATCCATAGGTCTGAGTCCGAAAACGTCCTGCAGCGCGCTATTGAGGATCGGTTGGATTCGCCGTGTCCACGGCGGACCCAGCCGGTTTCGCTCTACCGTTTGGTTTGGCCCGGGAAGAGCATGGACCGGATACAGGTCGCCGCGGATGGTCAGCAGGTACAGATAGATGGAGTCGCCTTGTTCCAGTGGTTCCAAAGTGCGAGCGACCACGTTGGCTTCGTAATCGCGGTTCGCGAGACCCGAATTCAGGAAATCCAGGAGAAGCAACGTCGTGGGCTGCGAATTATTCGGTTGCGTGGCGGCCGCCTGGAACGACGCGATGCGCTGGAGCTTACCCTCATCGAAGATCTCGAAATCCTGGCTGGTGAGATCGGTCACGGGCTGACCCTTCGCGTCGAGCGCCGTCACATTCAGAATCACATCATTTGGGGAGGCGTCGGGTGATTGAGCCGCTGCCAGGGTGCCGCACACGGCGAGCGCCACAGAGCAGGCCAAGATCCCACGCGTTCTTGCCTTCAACGCTTGAGCGAACACTGCATCTGGTAGTATATCGAGCTAGTTCTCGGTCGGCTTCTCGTCGATGTGATCGATCACCAGAACCGGCATGGGCCGTTTCTTCAACTCCAGTTTCAGGCCGAGCTGTTTGTTGACGGCGTCCGGAAGCGAGACCGCACCGTTGGGGTCCGAGGGCGTGTCCGGTCCGGCACCCGGAGGCGGGGGTGGCTGGCCAGGGATCCCGCCGCCGCGAAGCAGCCCCACGGCGCTGAAACTCAGCGTAAAGTCATAGGCGTCGGTCAAGCCGGTTTCGTCCAGGACGGTGACGTGCGCATACCCGTTCGCCAGGTTCGGAAGTTGATCTGCAAATTGCGCCATGGTCATGTTGTGGCAACTCATCAGGCGGTTGAGCACCGGATTAGCGACCCTTGGGTCTTTTCCGTCGTCTCCGGGACCTTCTTTGCAGCCCGTTCGGTTCGATGGATCCGCCTTCTGGAGTTTCGGCTTCACCGCCGATAGCACATACCCGTCCACCGGCCGCTGCTCCATATGGGTTTTCAATTCGAAGCGATCCGCGAGAAGGGCGCGCAACATCAACCGCAAATCGTCTATGTCCACTTCGGCCCCTGGCGGCGGAGGGGGCGCTTTGGCGGTGATATCGAAACGCGCCGATTCCGCAAACTTCGGTAACCCGGCAAGCAGGTCATCGGTGTTGAGGTCCCAGGCGACCATCACCAGATTCTTCAGCGGGAAGTTCTGTACATCCAGGCGCCCGTGCTCCAACTTACCCATAATATTCGTGGCACCGGCCATGCTCGGCCTCACGGTGGCGACTTCGAATTCCGCCGGCGGTGGCGGAGGCAAGCTCGCGGCTATGCCGGGCGGGTTATCGGTCGGCTTCTCGTTCACGCTCTCGACCACGATCACGGGCACGGACAATTTCGCCGCCTCCAGTTTCAAACCGAGTTGCTTGTCCACGGCGTCGAAGATGCTGATTCCATCGGCGCCGGCGAACGCGAGCGCCCCACGGCTGGTCCACTTGATGGTGAAATCCCAATTGCCTTTCAGCTCGGTCTGGTCCACCACGGGGTTAGTCAAATAGCCGCCGGCGAAGTTGCGCAGGTCTTGCGCCAATTGCTCCATGGTACGGTTGTGGCAGGCGACCACGTTATACGGAATGGCTCCTGGCTGCGGATTTTGCGGTTCACCGTGGCACTCGCTGTTCCCCGAACCGTCCGATTCCTTCAGCTTCGGTTTGCCTTTGCCCATGGTCAGTGCGAATGCCGGCAGTTGCTTGGTGTCCATGCGAACCTTCAGCTGGAAACGATCCGCCAGCAGTGTTTGCAGCATCAGCTTGACCGTATCAGGCGGCGTATTCGCCGGGGCCTTGGCGGCGATGTCGAACCGGTCGATATCCAGCCAGCTCGGCCCGCCCTGCACCTTTGCGGCTTCTACCCCGTAGGCAACGGCAATGAGATCCACCATGGATGCAGTACGCAGATCATACCGGCCATTGCGAAGTACGCCGCCGCGCATGTATGGATTCGTGACGTGAGGGCTGGCATGCACGTCCGCCAGATCGAATGCCGGCGGCGCGGGAGACTGACCGAAGACGGCTGCCGAGAAAAGGGCGAGGGCACAGACGCGTGTCCGTGTCTGCATCATGATCCACCTCCTGCATGCATATGACGAACTGATTACAGACGACGCACCATGGTGACGACCGTATCTTACGATATTCTAGCCAGGGATTCGCCGAATGGCAGCCCTTCCAAGGGTTCAAAGCGGCTGGCCGAATCCAGCCGCCGCGACAAGAGAAGTTTCAGGCCACGAGGCAGGAGTAAGTACGAACCTTCTTCATTTCCCAGCTGCGATCGACTGGATCAAGTTCACCAAATCGACTCCTACGCCAATCCGGTACGTATCTCTGGTTGCCCTGACGGTGACAACAGCGAGGCCTGGATCGTATGGCTGAATGGGGTTGGCTGGGGGCTGACCCGCCGCATTCAAAGCGTTAGGATTTTGCAACGCGAAGGTGGGCACTGTCGTAGCTTTACTCAGTCGTAAGTTAGCGGTGCCAAACAGGTAAATGAGATTATACTTACCGCTCGAGGTAATTTTCAGGGGATAGAATACATCGAAGCGTCCGACTACTGATCGGAAAATTCCGCCGGTGATCAATTCATCCTGTCCTGCGGTAAACATATAGGTTGCCGGAGGGGCGAGCGAATCCTCACTGGCAAAGGTCGTTATCCGGAAACCGCCACCATAGCTTCTGTAGAAGCGTTCCCGGTTGGGAGGTACGAACCCTACGTAAGTGGCGTTCGCAGCCGTGGGAAAAGCCTTGGCAAAGTCGGCGTATTGCGCGGAGGTCTTACTGGGAACGTTAAAGATCTGCATCTCCGCGTCGGGAGGCTGGAACTCGCCCAGAGCGCCAAAGTCGGCGACGAACCCGATCATGCGATTCCCCGACGGCCGCGCCCAGGTATGCAAGCGGTATTCCAGGCCCGACTGAAAATCAGCGCTCTGGGCAAGCTGATTCACGGGCACATTGGATACTTGAGTGGAGAAGTTAGTTACAAACTGGCCGACACCTGTGGTGATCTGTTGCGGAGTGCTCGCGACCCGGACATCCCCCCAGACATTGAAGCGGTTCTGATACCATTTTCCCCCCGGCTTGCCCCATAGGTGTGTACTGGAGAGGGCTCGCATGATGAAAAAATCAAAGAAAAAATTCTGCGTGAATTTAGCGGACGACGCCCCGGCCTGATGGTACCCGACAATAGCTCGAGCTTCCCAATCATTGGCGCTCTCACACGGCGTGAGGATCGTCACGGAAGCGCTCGCCGTTTTACCGGAAGCTATGGCCAACAGTGTGATGGTCGCCCCTTGGGCCAAGCCGTGCGCGGTGGTGAAGGTCGTGGTCGCGCTTCCGGTGGTGGTGTTGAAGGTGCCGGCGCCTTGTGGTGCGACGCCCCAGGTAGCCTGCGCAGAGCCCGTGCCGGCCGCTGTCAGCATGACTTTCCCGCCGGCGCAGATGCTTGTGGGTGACGCGGTTACCGAGAGGTCAGTCGCGGCCGGCGCCGCCGCGGCTGGAGCTTGATCTGCTGGGGCTTTATCAGCTGGGGCTTTGTCAGCTGGGGCTTTGTCGGCCGGGGCCGGCGGAGCCGTATCTGAAGGCGCTGCCTTCTTACCTGGACCTTTCTTGGCGGCTGGGGCTTGGGCCGCCGGGGCTTGGGCCATCAGGGCGGCCGCAATAAGCCCGAGCGATAGGAAGACCGGAATGGCGGTCCTGGCGAAGTCAGTCCTTCTCTTTAGGCGAATAATGAGTGACATGGAGCCTCTTAACACGATTGGTTAGAAAAAGCACTAATGCTGTGTTTTGCTCAGTTGTAGCATTGTAGTCCCTAAAGATCAAGATTTCTTTTGGAATTCTTAGTGACTCCTACTCAAGACACCAGCAGCACGTTGCCAATCGGTCCAGACACGCTCCAAACCCTCACATCGGCAGCCGGTTGAGAAACCGTATCGTGTTAGGTATATACTGACCGCTCAGGATGTCAACTATGAAAACCTTCCGATCGACTCTACCCGGTCTAATGGCCTGCTTTGCGCTGGCCATAGGTGTCGGCAGCCTCATTGGCCAAACGCCGAAGCCCAAGCGGATTAATCGCGCGATTGAGCTATTGGCAGAAGGTCAGCCCATTTACTACACGGGCTCACACTCGGGGACCGAAGGCAGTTTCGAACAGGGCAAGAAAGACGCCCAGACCTACGCCGACTACATCAGCTACGACATGGAGCATGCGCCGTTCGATGTCAAAGGCCTGGCCGATTACATGCGCGGCCTCGTGGCCGGTGGGCCGACTCGCAGCGGACATCGCACGCCTGCGGTGATCGTGAATGTGCCGGTGAACGGCACTGACGAGGCAGCGGTCCGTGCCAATGCCTGGATGTTCCAGCAGGTGCTTGCGACCGGTGTCCATGGAATCATGTTGACGCACGCCGACACACCCGGCGCCATCCGCGCGTTCGTGGAAGCGGTGCGCCTTCCCATCCACAAGCAAGGCGTCGATCATGGCATCAGCGAAGGCCGCCGCGGCGTTCACGGTGCGCCAACGGCCGCCCAGATCTGGGGGATCTCCGCGGATGAATATCTGGATAAAGCCGATGCGTGGCCGCTGAACCCGAATGGCGAGTTGCTGCTGGGCGTGAAGCTGGAAGACAAATACGCCTTGGCGAACGCGGAAGAGAACCTGAAGATTCCCGGCATCGGCTTTGCCGAGTGGGGCCCCGGCGACATGGCGTTGTCGCTGGGCATTCGCGGTCCTGGCGCGGAGAAAAATCCGCAGATGCTGGCGGCGCGGGCGCGCGTCTTCGCCGCGTGCAAAGCCAACCGGATTTTCTTCCTGAATTCGATGAACCCCGACAACGTCATCGACATGATCAAGGAAGGCGTGATGGTGGGGCCGGCCAGCCAGGAAGCCGCTGAAATCGGGCGCAAGTTCACGAAGCGCCAGATGCCCTGGTAGACGCTACTTCTTCTCGTCGTGAAATTCGATGGTCGATTCGCCGGCGTATTTGTGATAATTCCGGAAATCGATGACGTTCTTGCTGCAGAGTGCAGTGCCGCGCTGGCAGGCCAGGTTCTCTGAGTGTGTGGGAAGCAGGAACTGCTCCGTGCCGCCCAGGCGCACATACTCATAGTCGAGCGCCGTTTCGACGTGGTCCGAAGGAAATTCCTGCGGCAGACCGCGCGCTTGCATTTCGATGCGCAGCACGCGGCCGTTCTTCGGATCGATCCAGACCGAGCCATTGTAAGCCGGAACATACACCTGGGAACCCATGTGAACGGACCAGTTGGAATTCTCGCGCTTCACTCCGAAGTCGTAGATTCTGGCGTTGATTCCGGCGATGCGCGCTTCGCGCCGCGCGTGAAATTCGGCCTGCGTGGTGGGCGCGAACAGATTGAAGAGAATCGCGCCAAATTCACCGGTGGAATAGGCGCCGCCGATCTGGTCTATGCTCTTGTTGACCGGCTTACCGTTGATCTTGATGTTCCGGTAGTCTTCCTTCCGGTTCTCGAAGACCAGATCTGTAGTCACCACATCGACCGCCACAAAATCCGGCGGCTGGCGCTCGCTTTGAAAGCGCGAGATCATTTCCTGGCAGATGTAGTTGGGCAGCGTCTCGGTGAATTCCAGTGCCGCGTCCGTGGCCTTCGCGATGAGCGGATCTTCCTGATGCGAACCAAGCGGCGTTTGGTCATCCGGCGCCGGTAGGTCGACCCGAAGAGGCCCCGCCGTACTAGGCGGCAAGTTTACGGCAACCTCCCTGGAAGGCTGCGCGGGCGATGCGGCGGCCGCTGCCGGAAGATTCGTATCGGTCACCGGTTCGGACGGTTGCGATGCCGGTTTGCCGCGCTTCAGCACCGGCCGGTTCGGATCGGACGGCGGCGGAGGCAGATCGACATCTGGTACCGTGTCATCGGCGGTCTGCTTCGGAGCATCGGGAGGCTTAGCCGCAACTGCAGGGGTATCTTTTGGGGAGTCTTTCGCTGCTTCTTTGGGCGCGTCTTTCGGTGTGTCCTTGGCATCCTTCCACGTGTCAACCCCGCCGTCTTTCTTAGGCTGGTCGCCCGCCTGCGCTGCCCGCTCCCAGTAGACATTCACAGCAGTGAGGAAACCGGCGGAGTCTTGCGGTCCTTCGACCGAAAGCTGATCGCCCGGGCTGAACTTGGGATCTTTCACCAGGTCGCCGTTCTTATAGAACTTGGTTTTTCCGTTGACGGTGAATTCCAAAACGCGATAGTCGTCTAACTCCAGCGAGAGCGATTTGGAATCCATCTGCTTGAGCTTGCCGCGAAAGTTGGGAAGGACGTTCGTCTGCTGACCACCGCTTTTTGGAATGCCAGCAGGAATCCGGTTGCGCCCGCCGCCGGGATAGGGATTGCCACCCGGATACGGATAGGGATAACCACCGGGAGCGCCGGGCGGATAACCTCCGCCAGGGATCCCGATTTGGGCCGTAGCGACCCAGAACCCCGCTAGGTATAGTACTATTGTCTTCACCGTTACTGATGAGATGTTTTCGGAGGGCCACAGGTTACCACGTCCGTGAATGGGATAATTGAAACTGTGAGTTCACGCCGGCTTTTGATGGTTGACGGAGACCCTGCAGTCCAAGAACTCCTGACGCGTCTTTTGAAGCAGGATGACCGGACGGTCCAGGGTGTTTCCGGAGGCCAGGAAGCGCTGGAACTCCTGCGCAGCACCCCCTACGACCTGGTGGTGGCTGATTCTGAACGTAATGGGTCGGATGGCAGCAAGCTGGTACGGCGGTTTCAAGCAGTTCAGCCTGACGCGAAGATCATTCTTACCGGTACTCAAGATCCATGCAAGGCGATTGCCGCCCTGCGGGCCAATGCCTACAGTTATTTCCATAAACCGCTCACACCGGTACCGTTTGCGGAAATGGTTCGGCAGGCGCTAGCCTCCTCCTCGTGGAAGAAGGATATTCAGGTGCGATCCGCCCGCCCGGAATGGGTAACTCTGGAGGTGAGTTGCAAGCTGGAGGCTGCGGAACGCACCACGCAACTCCTGCGTGAGCTGACGGCCGACCTCGCCGCCGGAGTTTCCGAAGACCTAACCGTGGCATTCCACGAATTGTTGCTGAATGGCATCGAACATGGCGGCAAATCGGATCCCAGAAAGCGCATCCACCTCTCGGTGCTGCGGACGTCCCATTCGCTGATCGTTCACTTGCGCGACCCGGGAAAGGGATTCGCGCTCGACCAGATCCAGCATGCTGCCGTTTGTAATCCGGCCGACGACCCGACGCGCCACGTCGAAATCCGCGCCGAAGAGGGCAAGCGGCCGGGCGGCTTCGGCATCCTGATGGCGAGCAAGCTGGTGGACGAGTTGCTGTATAACGAGCGCGGCAACGAAGTCTTCTTCCAGAAGAATATTGGATAATTTTCACCGCCGACAGTAGGGCAGACGATCGGTTTGTGTCGTCTGCCACGACCTGTGGTCGAGGAGACAGACCGCAAAAAACGACGGTCTGTCCTACCGCAACACGGACGCGTCTCGGCGTCTCTGCGGTGATTCTATAATCAAGTCATGTCCCAACATTTGCAGATCGCCGGGCGGGAGTTCCGCTCGCGTCTCGTGGTCGGCACGGGCAAGTACCGCACCTTTCCCGAGATGCAGCGCTGCCACCAGGCTTCCGGCGCCGAGATGGTCACGGTGGCCGTGCGCCGCGTGAACCTCACCGATCGATCCAAAGAATCGCTGCTCGATTTCATCGACCGCTCGCAGCTCTTCATTCTTCCCAACACCGCGGGCTGCTATAACGCCGAGGATGCCATCCGCACGGCCATGCTGGCGCGCGAAGTGGGCCTCTCGAACTGGGTCAAGCTGGAAGTGATCGGCGACGAGAAAACGCTGTTTCCCGACAATGCCGGTCTGCTGGAAGCCACGCGCGCGCTGGTGAAAGAAGGCTTCGTGGTGCTGCCGTACACCAACGACGATGTGGTCAATGCGCGCAAACTGGTGGATGCCGGGGCGGCGGCAGTGATGCCTCTGGCTGCGCCGATCGGTTCGGGTATGGGCGTGCAGAACCCTGCCAATCTGCGCATTATGCGCGAGATGATTACGACAGTTCCGCTCATCGTGGATGCCGGCGTAGGCACCGCTTCCGACGCGGCGGTTGCCATGGAATTGGGCGCGGACGGAATCCTGATGAATACCGCCATTGCCGCGGCGGAGGATCCGGTGCGCATGGCGCAGGCGATGAAGCTGGCTGTCGAAGCCGGGCGTCTCGCCTATGAAGCGGGCCGCATGCCGCAGAAACTCTACGCCTCCGCCAGCAGTCCCATGGTGGGTGTGGTCGGCCGCTGACTACTCGCAGCGGATCGCGATCACCGGGTCGACTTGAGTCGCGCGGCGCGCGGGCAGGTAGCCGGACAGCGCTGCAATCGTGGTAATGCCGAAGGTAGCTACCGTGATGGTGACGGCATCGTTCGGCTGGATGCCATAGAGCTGGCTGCCGAGCAGACGCGTCATGGCGAACGCCGCCGCCAGGCCGACGACGACACCCGCGCTCACCAGCAGCAGCACTTCGCGCATCACCAGCCAGATGACGTTGCCGGACGCGGCGCCCAGGGCCATCCGGATGCCGATCTCCCGCGTGCGGCGGGCTACTACGAAAGCCATCACGCCGTAGAGGCCAATCGCAGCCAGCACCGTGGCGAGCACTCCGAACGCGCTGGCGAGCGACGCGGCCAGGCGCTCCACGGACATGGAGTCGTCACGCTGGCTCTCTTCCGTTTTCAACTGATACACAGGCAGATTGGGATCGATCCGCCGCACCACCGCGCGCATCGCGGGAAACATTTGTTCCGAGCCCAGGTTGGTTCGGACATAGGCTGTCATGCCAACGGCAAAATCGTTCTGCAAGTATGGAAAGAATACCTGCCGTGGGATCTCCTGGCGCATGGTTTCATACTTGGTGTCGCGCACCACGCCGATGATTTCGATATCGGTTTTCGTTCCCGGGTCGCCGCCCAGACCTATGTGCCGGCCCACGGGCGAGCGGTCGCCAAAGTATTGGCGCGCGAATTTCTCGTTGACGATGACGACTTTGGGAGCGCCGGTGGCGTCTCGTTCGGTGAAATCGCGTCCGGCGTAGAGCGGAATCTTGAAGGCCTCGAAGAAACCCGAGGACACGTGGTTCACATGAGGCAGCATGTCTTCGCCCGGCTTGGAGGTGTATCCTTCCACCGTAACCGTGCTTTCCCAATCGCTGAAGCTCAACGGCGCCACCACGCACAGTGCTGCCGATTGCGCGGCAGGCAGCGATTTCAAGTCCTGCGTGAGCTGCTTGTAGAACTGTTTGGCCCGCTCGGTCTTGTAGCCGCTCAGCGTCGGGTCGACGGCAAACGACAGCAGGTTGGTGACGTCAAAACCGGGATTCAGGTCGCGGATATTCTGCAGGCTGCGCACAAACAATCCCGCGCCGATCAGGAGCAGGAGCGACAAGCTGACTTGAGCGGCAGCCAGCAATTTACGCCAACCCGCGTGCCCTCCGCCGGCAACCGCGCCGGACTGCTCCTTCAGGGTCGATGCGAGATCGGGCCGGGTGGCGCGCAGCGCCGGCGCCAAGCCGAAAATCAAAGCCGTCAGCAGCGAAACCGTAAGCACGAAGGCCAGTATCGTCAGGTTGATGCTCGAGGAGAAGCGCAGCGGCGGCTCCATTTTGGGCATGATCCCGAACAGCAGCCGCGTGGTCCAGGGCAGCATCGCCAGGCCGAGCGCGCCGCCCGCCAGGGAAAGCAGGCCGCCCTCCACCAGAAGCTGGCGGACCAGGCGCCAGCGGGTTGCGCCCATCGACAGGCGGATGGCGATTTCTCTCTGGCGAGCGGTGGCGCGGGCGATCATCAGGTTGGCCACGTTGGCGCAGGCGATGAGCAGCACCAGCACCACCATTCCCATCAATGCCCACAACGGCGCTTCCAGGAATTGTTTGGCCTCGTTCTGGCCGGCGCCGCCGGGCATGAGGTCCAAGGTCATCCGCAAGAACTGCTGCCGCGAGTAGGTAGAAGCGTGGGCGAATTCCTTCTGTTCCACTTCCATCGCCAGGATGCGGTGGAAGATCGGCTGCATGGAAGCCTGGGCTTGTTGCCGGGTGACGCCGGGCTTGAGCCGTCCGAACACCTGCACCCAGCGGCTACGGCGGTCGTCCAAGGGCTTCGGGCGGGTGGTGCTCTGTTCCGCCGTGGACATGGGCAGGAAAATCGCGGTCGCGAACAGCCGTTCCACGCCCTCGAAGCCCTTCGCCGCAACCCCCACGATGGTGTACTGATGGTCGTTCACCAGAATCGGCCGGCCGATTACGGTAGGGTCGCCGGCGAAGCGCGTCTTCCAGTAGTCGTACTCCAGAACGGCGAACGGCGCGCCATTGCGCGTGCGATCGTCCTCCGGAGTAAACAGCCGGCCCAAAGCGGGCTGCACTCCCAGAACCGGGAAGTAGGTCCCGGAAACCAGCTCGCCCATGGCGCGCTCGTTGCGTCCGCCGAAACTGACACTGAGCGGTTCGAGGGAGCGGCTCAGCATGCCGCTGAATACCTGGTTCTGATCGCGAAAATCCTGGTAGATCGGGTAGGAGAGCGCGTTCATCCCGCTGTTGTTGCCGTAGTGCATGCCGACTTCCCGGAACTGCACCAGTTCGGTGGCGTTCTTCACCGGCAGCAGATGCAGCAAGATATCATCGAGCATGGAAAAGACGGCGGTATTGGCGCCGATTCCAAGCGCCAAGGAGAGCACGGCAACCACCGCGAACCCGGGCGATTTTGCCAGCGATCGAAGGGCGTAGCGCAATTCCCCAATCAGGGCCATGAATCCTCCATGCGGGCGTGCTGCGGCTTCGGAAAGGCAGATCGAGCCGTCCCAAGGATATACGCTCGCCGTAGCCTTTGGTTCCCCGATCTTGACAAGAAAATACGAGTAGAGGTAAGAAAAAACTGTGGACCGTACGGGGAAAACAAGCGCCGGAAGGTGGAGGAAGATGACGATGACGAAGGTTTTGCAGGCCCTCTCGATTGGCCTGTTGCCCATTGCCGCCCTGCTTGCGGCTGGGCCGGCACCGATTAAGGGAATCCTGATCGACAAGAAATGCTCCGCAGGCGCCGAAGTACGGGTGCTCTCCACGGGGATCGAAGGCGGCATGGTGGTGGCGGAGGCACACACGCGGGAATGCGCGTTGATGCCGGCCTGCCAGAAAAGCGGCTACGGCGTGTTCACGTACGACCAGAAATTCCTGGCGTTCGATGAGGCCGGCAACAAGCAGGCGCTGGCAGCCATCAAGGCCTCGAAGAAGCTGGGCAACCTGGAAGTCGAGGTTACCGGCGAAGTCAAAGGCGACACCATCAAGGTCGCGAGCTTGAAGATGATCGAGTAGGGCGCGGCAGACGCCTACAAGCGTTCACTGAAGCTTCATTCGCACTGACTCTCCGGAGTGGGGGGAGGGTACGAAATGGATACGTCGACTGGGGGTGGAGAACAGTTTGTGGTAACGGGGTGTCACGGGAGGTATCCCCGGGGGCCTCTCGTTCGGATAGATGGGTCCCATCGACGGTGGGGATTGGAGCCGGCCGCGGCTTGACCGCTATAATTGGCTTATGCCCGTAAAGAAGGCTGGCGCGAGGTTCGTCGAGGTGAAGGCATCTATGGCCAAGCAAAGGAGCTGGCGCATATTCAGCTTCGTGCTGGACTCATCGACCTTCGACCGCATCGCTTTTGTAAGTCGTCGCGACGATGACAAGGAGGCCGGATATCAACGAAATCTTTCGAAGCAGCGGGCCGCCGACATCGCGCGCTACATCGACAAGGAAAATGGTTGCATCCCGAACAGCATTCTCGTCAATCTCGAAGACGGTGCCACCTATGATGAAAAAACCAAAGTGCTGCGAATCCCCGATCAGCCCAAGGCTGCATGGGTCATTGATGGACAGCATCGCATGTTCGGCTTGCGGCAAGCCAAGACTACGTACGACCTCGTTGTCACAGCCTTCCTCGATATTGATGTTGCCGAGCAGGCAAAGCAGTTCAAAATCATTAATTCCAAGCAGAAGGGAGTGCCAACCTCGCTTCTCTACGACCTGCTGGATCTGACAAAGGATGGGACGTATGTTCAGCAGAGGGGACACGAACTCGCAACCAGACTCAATGATGATACAGAGTCACCCTGGTACGGCCTGATCGATCTGACCGGGTCTGGCGATGGTCTCATAACGCAAACGCGAGTAGTTACGGCCGTAGAGAATCTAATCTCGGACCGCGGCGCCCTGTTCCAGTACTCGGAAGAGGAGCAGTATGGCATCCTGAAAAACTACTTCACGGCCATTAAGACAGTCTTCGCGAGCGACTGGGGAAACAAGAACAGTGTGCTCACTAAAGCGCTCGGGTTTTCAGCTTGGCTGATTGTACTTCCCCAGGTTCTCACTGTTTGCCTGCAACGCTTCCAGAATTTTACGGTCAAATCGATTCTTGCCGTACTGACACCAATCAAGACATACAACTTTTCCGCAGAGCATCACAAGGGTTGGGCCGGCCATCCCGGCGAGAATCGGCTTGCAGGCGCCCTGGCTGATGCTCTCAAGAGCAGTGAACCGAAGGAAACTGTAAAGAAGGGCACTTTGCAATTGGTCTGACCCTACCGTGACATTCTCAGATTTGGAGGTAGCCGTATCCCAATCCTCCCGAAAACACGGATATATCAGGGAGAATGTGTTATCCATCTGGGCGCCTGGGGCTGGGAACATACAGCACGCTTATTCCCGTGAACTCGCCGGTGCGATGCTATGCGAAGCGGACGAGTTTTTCGATCGGGCCCTGGCGCTCTATCTCTTGCGCAGTCACCTTCGCGAGTTGCAGGCATCAACCTGGGCTGGAGTGGCAACATATTACACCAACTATTTCCTGGCCCTCAGTTTTATCCGACTTCATATGAGATCAGTCACTCATCTACCTACTGGACCAGTATTCGAGGTGACCCGCACGAATGATCAAATGCCGTATTTTAAGATCCAGCGACGCGGCGGGCGACAAAGGCATACCGACGTCTGGGAGGCTTACTACGACGTCGTGACGCAGATGGCTTGGCCAGATCTCACGACAGTAACGGACATAGCTCCTACGCTGGACAGCCTTCGGTTCAGAGAGCAGCTGTATCGGGAAAGAATAAATTACCGCCCCGGGGAGGGTTTCGATGAGATTTACCTAACGCGAACACGTTATCTCCGATCGCTCAAAGCAGCATTGACGGATGATGGAAGGGCGCCTCTAGCGTTATCCGATGCAGCCTACACGGACAGAATTGCCGCCCAACGATTGATACACGTGGCAACCTTGCTCCATCGACTTAATGGTTCCCGAATTGACCTTGACGTAGAGGCTTCTGTGTGGGACCGTCGCAAGGATATGGTTGCAAGGTACGCGCGTGATCAAGCCGACAAGCGTTTTGGAAGGTCATTGATTGGGGATGCTATTTGAACGCACGCCTGTCTTGCCAGCTCCAACCCGAACGGCGACGACGGTCGCCCGTGCACCAGTGCCGTCGTCCCGGACTTCACCGCTTGCGGTGCAGGTATGGCGTTCCGGAGGATCAGTCCTGATGTCCCCATTTCCGGAACCTGACCTTTCGGGCGCTTGGTCCTATCACGCCTCACCCACGGAACTGGAGAATAAGAACCCGGACTGCGGATAGGCATGGGCTAGCGCCCATGCGGGCCGCCCCTCCCCGCCCTCACTTCGCTTCCACGCACGCGAAATTCGCGGCATCGTCGGTGCTGCCGGATCCGCGATACTGGGCAACTTGTGGATAGGGGCAGAGCGGGCGCGTACGCGCCACGCCGCTCGCCGGGGTTCCCGCTTTGTATTTGGTCGCAATCAGCGAGGCGGGGGCCGTGCCTTTCTCGACCCAATCTTCGAGCGCCTTGGTGATGCTGTGCTGAGGCTCGGCCGGCGCTACGCTGCCTTGCCCGAAACTATCCGGGCCGGGGCCGCCACCGCAATGCGCCATGCCCGGCGCCAGGTACAAACGCACGAAATCGGCGGTCTGCGCGTTCCCCATTTTCTGCTGGACGCTCTTGAGGTAGTTGATGGAATTCAGGGCGGAAATGGCGGCATCGCTCCAGCCGTGGTAAATGATGAGCTTGCCGCCGTGGTCGCGAAAACGCTTCAGATCGGGATCGGTGGCGTTCAGCGCGCGCGCTAGTTTGTCGTCGGCCAGCTTGCTGGCGCGTTCGCCCTGGAATGTGTGGAAGTCCCACGCGGGATCGTCGTAAACGAAATTCCCGAAGAAGCCGGTACCGAAGGCGAACATGAGGCTGCGTCCCGGCGCGGCGCCAGTGATCCAATCGCCCCATGTGTTGGGTCCGACCTCTCCGCCCGGCAGTTTACCGGGAAAGTTCAGCTTGGCGCTGTAGAGCTGTTGGAGCGCGGCCACTTGCGGCGCGGTCAAGCAACTGTCCGAGTCGCCCGATTTGCAGAGTAGAACGGCGGGGTCGAACTTGCACTTCGACGGATCGCCAATCAAGCCATCTTTGACGCCATCCTGCGCGTCGCACGCGGCCAGCGTGGCGGCCTGAATGGCGGGCAGTTTGGCTGCGGGGATGTACGAGGCCGAATCGCTCAACGTCAGAACGTCTGCCATCCCCGACGATAGCAAAGGCGTCCAGTTATTGGCCGGGGCGCCGGCGAGGATGCCATCGTAGTCGCCAGGGAACCGCTGCGCCTCCATCAGCGCTTCGCGGCCGCCGTCGGAACAGGAGCTGAAGTAGGAGTGGCGCGCGCCGTTGCCGTAAAAGGCGGCGGTGATCGCTTTCGCCTTTTCCGCCGTTTCGTGAATGGCGCGGTAGCCGAAGTCGGTGATCTTTTCGGGATGCCCCGCAGCCCACTTGCCGTCGATCGCGCTGCCCTTATGTCCGGTGTCGGTGGCGGAAGCGACATATCCGTTTGCGAGTGCATTCCCCATGCCGCCGAAATCGATGGAGCCGGCAAAGCCGCCGTTCCCCAGTCCTTCGTATCTGCCGTTCCATCCGGAAGCCGGCAGCCAGATCTCGAACTCGATATGCGAATCGGCCGATGGCTGGATGACACCCTGTACGCGACAGAACGCGGGCAGCGCTTTGTAATCGACAGGCGCCTGGCCAAGCTGCGGGCCTGCGGGCGGAGTGAACGCGCCGGCGGCGACGGTACTGGCGGCAGTAATGGTGGTATCGGGGGGCTTGAGAGCCGATAAGCTCTCGCAAGTAGCAGCGACCAGCGGGGTCGCCAGCAGGGCGGAGAGGACAAGCCTCAGTTTGCTGGGGAGCATATGAACTATATTAGACACCCAGCGACACGGATCCGCACTCTTACCAATCGCATAACATGAAGGGAGGCGATCGCATGCGGCTGTCTCTCGTGCTTGGTTTGCTGACTCTGGCTTGCGCGCCGTTGTCCGCTCAGTATTTCCCGCCGGGCATCTTCGATCGGATGCCACAGAAAGACGAATCCATCGCCAGCCGCTACGGCAAATTCCTGCACGCGTTGCACGAGCCCTCACTTTGGGAGTTGTCGCAGCAGAAGCCGGAGGCCGAAGAGTATCGGTTTTTATGGTTGCGGACGCTCGATCATCCCATTGCGGTTCGGATAGTGGTCCGGCAGAGCGGATCGGGATGGATCCATTCTGAAATGACCGGCGGGAAGGGCGGCTATGAACCGGGCCGCATTGTGCACTACAACGTTTCCTGGCTTACCGGGAATCGAACGCAATCCTTTCTGCGCGAGTTGGAGAGCGCGGGCTTCTGGGACCTTCCCACGCGGCAGGCGACGGACGAGATCGTTCTCGACGGCGCCGATTGGATTCTCGAAGGCATGAAGAACGGGCAATACCATCTCATCGGCCGCTATGCACCGAACGCGTCCGATCCGGTTCGGCAGATCGGTCTACTGGCCTTGAAACTGGGCCGCTTCCGGCATCTGCATCCTTCCGAGATCTATTGACCCTCGCGTTCGATGGGTCGGCTATAATGCCACCCAGGTGATCGCATGGCAAAGCGCCTGCTTTGGATCGCCCCGGCTGGAGTAAACTCGCATCTGGAAAATCTTCTTCGAGGAGTTTGGAACATGACATTCACGAAATTTACGATTCTTGCGGCCGTTGTTTCGACGAGTGCGTTGGCACAACTTCCGCCATCGCGCGTACTCACTCTGGACGCGGCGCATGCCATCGCGCAGGAAGCCATGGCCAAATGCCGCGCCGATGGATACAAGGTGACCGTGCTGGTGGTGGACGCGCTCAATGCGCCGAAGGCCATGCTGCGCGACGACGGCGCGACTGCGGCCACGACGGAAGTGGCGAAGATGAAGGCTACGGCGACGATGCTCTACAACCGGCCGTCCGGTCCGCCGCAACCGCCGCCGCCCGGAACTCCCGCTCCTCCCGCCACCATCCCCGGCACCATCAACGCGCAAGGCGGCGTGCCGATCAAGGTGGGTGATGCCACCATCGGCGCGGTCGCGGTGAGCGGTGCCCCCGGCGGTGAGAAGGATGCGGCCTGCGCCAACGCCGCGCTGGCGAAGCTGGCCGACAAGCTGCGGTAGTAGGGCGAGATGCGGCTCGTTTTCACCGTGTTGCTGGCGGTTGCGGCGAGCGCCGCAGACTCGGCTCCCCAGGTTGCCGTGACGGGAGGCGAGCTTCAGGGCAGCTTGCTCGAGCAGGGCGGCGCCGTGTTCAAAGGTATCCCGTTCGCGCAGGCTCCGGTCGGTGAATTGCGCTGGCGGCCACCGCTGCCGGCGAAAGCCTGGACCGGTGTGCGCGATGCCACTCGATTTGGCCCTCCCTGCGCGCAGAATAGCGGCGGAAAGATGCTCGAGAACAGCCAGGAAGACTGCCTGTTCCTGAACGTGTGGACGCCGGAGTTTTCGCCCGAAGCACGCCTGCCGGTGATGGTCTGGCTGCACGGCGGCGGCAACTACGGAGGCACGGCGTCCAGCACCAATTTCGATGGGCAGAATTTGGCGCGGCATGGTGTGGTGCTGGTAACGGTCAACTACCGGCTCACGATTTTCGGCTTCCTGGCTCATCCGGAGCTGACGCGCGAATCGCTGCATCACTCATCCGGCAACTATGGACTGCTGGATCAGATTGCTGCGCTCCAGTGGGTGCACGAGAACATCGCGCAGTTTGGCGGCGATCCGGCGAACGTGACGACCTTCGGGCAGTCGGCGGGCGCGGTGGATGCGAATGTGCTCATGACGTCGCCGCTGGCGAAGGGCCTATTTCACCGGGTCATCGCCGAAAGCGGCACCGTGACGCGCAATCCGGACGCGGTGAGTATGAGCATGACGGCTTTGGGCGCTTTGATGCCGGTGAAGAGCGGACCGGTTACGTACTCCGATGCGCCCGTGCTCGCCGAAGCGGAGAAGGCGGGGGAGAAGTTCGGGGCGAGCGTGAAAGATCTGCGGGCCATGCCCGCGGCTGAGCTTTTGAAGTTGACCGCTGCGGCGCGCATGAGTATCGGGCCGGCCAATGGCGTGGTGGTGGATGGGTGGGTGTTTCCGAGATCGCCGGCGGAGGTGTTCGTCAAGGGTGAGGAACAGCATGTGCCGTTGTTGCTCGGAAATAATGCCCGCGAGCGAACGCCGCCTCAGGCGACTTCCGAGGATTTGAAGAAGGCCATGGACGCGATGTACGGGCCGTTGGCGGCGCGGGCCGTGGAACTGTACAACCTGGCAGCGCCTGTTTCAGATCCGCTCTACGGGGGCGTGGCCGCGCAATGGGTGGTTGACTCGCTCTATCGCTGTCCGGTGGTGGCGCAGTTGGTGTGGCACGCGGCGGCGGGAAATGCGTCGTACGAGTATCAGTACGACCACGCCTCCCCGGGACGGGAAGCGCTTGGGGCGGTTCACGGCGCCGAAGTGCCGAACGTCTTCGGCAGGCTCGGCGACACTGCGGGCGCTGCGGATCGGGCTATCTCGGCGGCGATCGAAGAGTATTGGACGAACTTCGCTAAGGCCGGGAATCCGAACGGTGCGGGCTTGCCGCATTGGCCGGGCTTCGATGCGAAGGCGCGGGGCTATCTCGAATTTACAGACGATGGGCCGGTGGCACGCGAAGGACTACGGCGGCCTTTCTGCGATATGTATGTCGAGAATGTGAAGCGGCTAGTGGGCCTGGCACACTAGCCTTGTCGTGCTAATTGCCAGCGTGGGGGCGGGCCTTCCGGCCCGCCGCCGGGCTTCTGCCCGGCGCGCCGCGCGGAAGCGCGGCGGCAGCCCGGAAGGGCTACTAGTCTTTCTCGTCTTCCCAGCCCGCCACCGGCCGCCCTACCACCTGCGCCAGGCTGACCGGTTTGCGGCGCCAGGGCTGGCCGTGGGCTTTGTCGATCTCATCGCGGTAATTCATCAGCGGTCCGGGATAGCCGATGAGCTGCCATCCGATCAGGCCCGCGTTGCCACCGTGCAGGGGATCGCTGAACATGCCCTCGATGGTGTGCTGGCGGAGAATGCGAAAGAACGTGGTGCGCTCAATGGCGCGCAGCTTCTGGTCCTGCTCCGCTGCCGGAAGCTCCGCGAAATTGCCGAGCTTCTCGATCCCTTCGCGGTAGATTTCGCGCGGCGTCTGTTTGCCTTGATAGCCGTGTTCCGGCACCGACTCCACGAACGGAGCCTTCGTATAACGATACTTGTCCTTCCCGTAGGGACCGGCAAGCTGCCGATCGATGTAGACCACCACGCCGGCTTCTTCGGCGCCGGGGCCCTGTGCGTCGCTGGGGAAGATTCGCGCGGTGGCGGCCGTAACCACGCGCGCCTCTGCCGCGGTAAAGAAGCGCAAGGGCACGCGGACGTCGCCGGTCTGCGCCTGCACGCGAAGCGGCTCGCCGGCCAGCGTATACAGGAGCACGCCGCCCAGGCTGGTGGCGGGCAGGGTGATGAATTCGCGTCGCTTCATGCCAAACCTCCCGGGTTCTTGAGATAGCGGTCAATAATGCCGTCGGCCGCCCGCAGCGTGATTGCCAGAATCGTCAGCGTTGGATTTCCGGAGCCGTTCTGAGGGAACGCCGAGCCTCCGACCACCCACACGTTTTGCGCCTGCCAGTGCTGCAGCCACGGGTTGACGACGCTGTTCTCGGGCGACGTACCCATAACCGCGCCACCGTTTACGTGGGTGCTTTGATACTGCGTGACCGTGTAGCGCTCCAGTTGGCGCGAATTGGCGCCGCCCGATTGCGTACCCATTTGTTTGGCGATTTGCGCGTGGACCTTGGTGAGCATCGCGCCCTGGGCCCGTTCGTGCTCGGTCCAATCGAGCGTCAACCGCATGAGCGGATCGCCGTATTGATCGGTGTAGGCGGGGTCGAGGTCCACGTAGTTCTGCCGATAGGCCATGTGTTCCGCTTCGCTGGTGATGGCGGCTGCGCGGTCATGCCAGCGGAGCGCCGCTTTCTTCCAGTCAGCGCCCCAGTCCGACGAGGACTCGCCTGGAGGGATCGACCCGAAGGAAGCGATCGGTCCCTCACCCGTGCTCATCACGCGGATGTTGCCGCCGCGCAGAACGCCGGGGTAGGCGTCGAGGCCTTCTTTGCCGTCGAAGTCGCTGATCCCGATGCCGAGCCCACCCGCGCCCATGAAGGCGTTCAGGGGCTTATCGAAGAAGACGCGCGTGGATTGCGACACCTGGTGGGTAAGATTCTTGCCAGTGGCGCCCTTGCCGGTGGCCGGGTCGTAAGGCTGCCCAAGTTTCGAGAGCAGCAGCAGGCGGGCGTTGTTCAGGGTCCACGAAGCCACAATCACGATGCCGGCGGGCTGGAGGATCTCCTCGCCGGAGGCGTCGCGATACAGCAACCCTTCGGCTTTGCCGTTGGCGTGGATCACGCGCCGCACGTTGCAGCCGGT
>Ga0335081_10001727_pt1 | contig 34756 bp, 33 predicted proteins | sample Lox_Sample_35_FD_206713 | JGI IMG/M metagenome (GOLD analysis project Ga0335081, IMG submission 206713) | Soil microbial communities from Loxahatchee National Wildlife Refuge, Florida, United States - Lox_Sample_3.5 | ecosystem: Environmental > Terrestrial > Soil > Wetlands | place: USA...
ATGCCGAAGGGATGGGGGTGGCAACCGGCATCGCTTTTGACCGCGAAGGCAGCCTCTACGTGGGCGACCGCAGCGGGACAATCTTCAAAATCGGCCGCGACCGGCAGATCTTCGTCTTCGCTACCATGGAGCCCAGTGTGGCCGCATATCACCTGGCGTTCGGCAAAGATGGCGTGCTGTACGTTGCCGGCCCAACCACCTCCAGTTTCGATGCGGTTTATCAGATCGATCCGCATGGCGAGGTCGGCGTCTTCTTCCGCGGTCTTGGCCGGCCGCAGGGTCTTGCCGTTGACGTGGATGACAATGTCTATGTGGCGGCTTCGCTCAATGGGCGACGCGGGATTGTGAAGATCACTCCCAATCGCCACGCCTCGCTGGTGGTCTCGGGGCATAACCTCGTGGGCCTTGCCTTTGCGCCCGGCCGCTCCGTGGTTTTGGCCACCACCGGCGGCGTGCATCACCTGTCCTGGGACATCGAAGGACGGTCGCTGCTTCCGGAAGCGTAATCCCTGCGCGACCTTTGCACGGGCGATGACCGCTCTCATCGGAATCAGCTTGACTCCTCGAGAAACTCTGCTACATTGTCTGCACACTGCCGCGGGAAGTGCAGCGCTCATGGCAGCGCGTGCTCGTCTCCCGCACCTGCCCTGACAGGCCGAGCTCCTGCTGTGAGCCTGTCTAAAACGCGCCGCTTCGGCTTGCGCCGTCTGCTCTTCGTCTGCCGCGCTCAGGGCAAAAAAAAGAGTATCGCCAGGATTTGGCAACGACCACGCTCGCTGCGAGCCGCAGGAGAAGATCATGTCGGTGAAAGTCAAAGGAGTGCGAACGAGTGCCCGCCGCTTCGGCCAACGCAACTGGTTCAAGTTTGCCATTCTGCCCGCTCTGCTTCTGATGCTGGTTGGCGGGCTGCAGGGGGCCCCGGGAAATCATGGCGCGCGCGATCCCGGAGTGCGGGGTGGACCGCCGGGAGCGGGCACGCCCATCGCGGGCCTCACCGCCAGCCAACTGGCATTTTTCAAGGCTGGCCTGGGGAGCTTCGAGGAGATCGACTCGGTCACCGGGACAGTGAGCGATACCGGGGCTGGGCTGGGCCCGAGGTTCAATGCCGAAGGATGTGCCCAGTGCCACGCGCAGCCGGCGACCGGCGGCACCAGCCCGTTCACCAATCCGCAGGTCGCCGACGCCAGCGACCAGGGCGCGACCAACCAACTGCCGTTCTTCATCAGGCTCGGCGGGCCGGTGCGGGAGGCGCGCTTTCCCTACACCCTCGACCTGAAGCGGGTTGACGGCAATGTGCACGCGCTGTACACCATCGCCGGACGCAGCGACGCTCCGGGCTGCAACCTTCAGCAGGACGACTTCGCCAGAGCTGCCAGCGAGAACGATCTGGCGTTACGCATCCCCACCCCGCTGTTCGGCGACGGACTGATCGAGGCGATCCCGGATTCGGCCATACTGGCCAACAGGACCAGCAATCTGCGGCAGAAGCAGGCGCTGGGAATCGCCGGCCGTCCCAATACCAGCGCCAACGACGGCACCATTACCCGCTTCGGCTGGAAGGCGCAGAACAAGTCGCTGCAGGTGTTCGCGGGCGAGGCCTACAACGTGGAGATCGGGGTGACCAACGAGATGTTCAACAGCGAGCGCGACCAGACTCCAGGCTGCCAGTTCAACCCGACGCCGGAAGACGGTACCAACTTCGATCTGGCGGGCACACAACTGCCCAGCGACATCGTGCGCTTCACCATCTTCACGAGGTTCCTGGACCAGCCGCAGCCGGGCCCGGTCACACCCTCAACCCGCCGTGGCCGCCAGGTCTTCAGCCAGATCGGCTGCGAGCTTTGCCACACACAGTCATTTACCACGGGGCAATCGTCGGTGGCTGCGCTCAGCAATGTTCAGGCCAACCTCTACTCCGATCTTCTGCTGCACCACATGGGACCGGGGCTCGCCGACAACATCGGTCAGGGCGTCGCCGCGGGCGACGAGTTTCGTACCGCACCCCTGTGGGGGCTGGGCCAGCGAATCTACTTCCTGAACGACGGCCGAACCGATGACCTGATACAGGCGATTGAGGCCCACGCGAGCCCCGGCAACCATCAATATCCCGCTTCCGAAGCTAACGCGGTGGTCAACAACTACAACCGGCTCCCAGCGTCCGATCAGCAGGACCTGCTGAACTTTCTGCGCTCGTTGTAAGCATCACGGCCGGAGGTCGGTTGGGTTCCCGTTTCCGGGACGAAACCCCGGGTATGATCTCGTCACAGCGGTTTGTGACAATGCGTTCGCCTCCGGCCCATCCGGTCGCTTACACTTTCCCGTGAGGACTTATGACGACCGCTTCCGTTACCAAGCCCCAATCGGGCAGTCAGGTCAAAGCCGATCCTTCTTCTGATGTTTACCGCTCCGAAGCTCATCCTCTGGATGCCCTGTTTCTTCCCCGCAGCGTCGCCGTAATTGGCGCCTCGGAGCGCTCTGGCAGCGTGGGGCGATCCGTTCTTTGGAACCTGCTCAGCAGTCCATTCGGCGGCACGGTTTTTCCGGTCAACGCCAAACGCCCCAGTGTTCTCGGCATCAAGGCATATCCCAGCGTGAAGGACCTGCCGGACAGGGTGGATCTGGTGGTGGTGACCACGCCCGCCGACACCGTCCCTGACCTCATCGCCGAATCGGTGGAAGTCGGCATTCCCGCCGGCATCGTGATTTCGGCCGGTTTCAAGGAATTTGGTGAGCACGGCAAGGACCTGGAACGGCAGATCTCGCAGATCATTCGCGGCAAGATGCGCCTGATCGGCCCCAACTGCCTTGGGGTGATGAATCCCATCCGCGGGCTGAATGCGACCTTCGCGCGCAGCGTGGCCCGCCCGGGCAATGTCGCTTTTATCAGCCAGAGTGGCGCGCTGTGCACTGCCGTGCTCGACTGGAGCCTGCGCGAGAACGTCGGCTTCAGCGCTTTCGTCTCCGTCGGTTCCATGCTCGACGTGAACTGGGGCGATCTGGTGGATTATTTCGGCAGCGATTCCCGGACGCGCAGCATTGTCATCTACATGGAGTCGATCGGGGACGCGAGGTCGTTCCTCTCCGCTGCCCGCGAAGTTTCGCTTACCAAACCGGTGATTGTCATTAAAGCCGGACGCACGGCCGCTGCCGCCAAAGCTGCCGCCTCGCATACCGGCGCGCTGACCGGCAGCGACGAGGTGCTGGATGCGGCCTTCCGCCGGACCGGTGTGCTGCGCGTGAACAGCATCGCCGATATCTTCTTCATGTCGGACGTGCTTGCCAAACAGCCGCTGCCGCGGGGCAAACGGCTTTGCATCCTCACCAACGCGGGTGGCCCCGGCGTGCTGGCGACCGATGCTCTGGTGGCCGGCGGCGGAGAGCTGGCTGACCTCTCGCCGGCAACCATGAAGGCCTTCGATCAGATCCTGCCACCCCAGTGGAGCCGCAACAATCCGGTCGATATCTTGGGCGATGCCGAGCCGGAGCGCTATGCGAAATCGCTGGAGATTGCCGCCGGCGACGCCAGTATCGATGGCATGCTGGTGATCCTGACGCCGCAGGACATGACCAATCCCACCCAGATTGCGGAGAAGCTGAAGCCCTACGCCAAAGGAACCGGCAAACCGATATTGGCAAGCTGGATGGGGGGAGCGGAGGTGGCTGCCGGGGAACAGATTCTGAACCACGCCGGCATTCCCACCTTCCAGTTTCCCGACAGCGCCGTGCGCGCCTTCAACTACATGTGGCATTACGCCTACAATCTGAAGGGCATATACGAAACGCCCTCGTTGCCGCAGCATCCGGATGCGGCCTTACACCGCGGCATCGCCGAACGTATCATCCGCGAGGCACATCAGTCCGGCCGAACCATCCTGACCGAGTTTGAGTCGAAACAGCTGCTGAAGGCCTACGACATCCCCACCGTCGAGACATGCATAGCGCCGACGGAAGACGACGCGGCAAAGGCTGCGGCGGAGATCGGTTATCCGGTCGTTCTGAAGCTGTATTCGCTGACCATAACCCACAAAACCGATGTCGGCGGCGTGCTGTTGAACCTGCGCGATGCCGCCGCAGTCCGGGCCGCATTCCAGAGTATCAGGCAGTCGGTCACGGAGAAGGCCGGCGGCGAGCACTTCCAGGGCGTCACGGTACAGCCCATGGTGAAGTTGGACGGCTACGAGCTAATCATCGGCAGCAGCCTCGATTCACAGTTCGGGCCGGTCATTCTCTTCGGCACCGGAGGTCAACTGGTGGAGGTGTTCAAGGACCGTGCGCTTGCCTTGCCTCCGCTGAACTCAACACTCGCCCGCCGGCTGATGGAGCAGACCCGGATACTGACGGCGCTGAAAGGGGTCCGCGGGCGCAAACCGGTCGATCTGGCGGCGCTGGAAGAGCTGCTGGTGCGTTTCAGCCAGCTCGTAGTGGAGCAGCCGTGGATCAGGGAGATCGATATCAATCCCCTGCTGGCCTCGCCGGAGCGTCTGCTGGCGCTGGATGCCCGCGTGGTGGTACACGGTCCCGAGATCAGCCAGGACCAGCTGCCGGGCCCCGCGATTCGCCCCTATCCCATCCACCTGGTGCAGCAATGGACGATGAAGGATGGGATGCGGGTCACGATCCGCCCCATCCGGCCGGAGGACGAGCCGGCCATGATCCGGTTCCATGAGAAGCTCTCGGAGCGCAGCGTCTATCTGCGCTACTTCCAGCCCCTGAAGCTGACGCAACGCACCGCACACGAGCGGCTGACGCGCACCTGCTTCATCGACTACGACCGGGAGATGGCGCTGGTGGCAGAGCGTGCCGATGCCGGAGGCAGCCCCGAGATACTGGCGGTCGGACGACTGAGCAAGCTGCATGGGCGCAGCGAAGCGGAGGTGGCGGCGGTTGCCATCGATGAAGCCCAGCATAAAGGCTTGGGGAGTGAACTGTATCGCCGGCTCATCCAGTTTGCGCGCGAGGAGAAGCTGGCGAAGCTGGTCTCCAACATCCTCCCCGAAAACCGGGAGATGCGGGGGCTCTGTACCAAGCTGGGATTTCACGTGTATGCCGACATGGAAGAGAACATGATCCACGCCGACCTCGAGCTGTAAGCATGGGGCGCCAGCCGGCACCCCCGGAAGCGGCGTGGCGCTGCCGGCCTGGTTGTGGACAGCCGTCCTCCCCATGTCAGGGGTGCGCTCGGCGGAAACTGCTTCTTCCGGCACGGGCGCATGGTATGATTCAGGACTCGCAGACGTCCAGGGCAGCATTGCGCCAGCAACAGGAGCAGACGTGAGAGCCCTGTGCGCGAGACAGCCTTTGCGTCCTGCCGATGACGCGGCGCCGGTTGGGTTGTGCGGAAGGCGCCTCCAGGGGGCGTTCGTTACAACATGCCAAGCGAAAAGCAGATCCGGTGGTCGCAGCTTCGCGTAGGAATTACCGTCCTGATAGCGGCTGTCACGCTCGCGGTCCTTATCTTCCTGATGACCGGTACGACCGGGCTGTTCACCAGGAAAATCTTCATACGGGCTTACGTTGACAATGCCGGAGGTGTGCGCGTCGGCGCTCCGGTGCGCCTGGAGGGCGTGGACATCGGCAATGTCGCCGGGATCCACGTGGTCTCCGATCCGGCGCGAAGAGCCGCGCCGGTAGAAGTCACCATGAAGATCACGACGAAGTATGCCCGGAGTATGGGGACGGGCTGTGAGGTGCTGCTTACCACGGCGGGCGTTCTGGGAGAGGTGTTCGTCGATCTCGACTGCCGCCAGCAGCGGGGCCGAGCTCTTCAGAACGGCGATGAACTGCCCACCCGCGATGTGCCTCAGCTCCAGGACGTGGTGCGCGCCAGCCAGAGCACCCTGCAGAACGTCGATAGTCTCGTCCGGCGCCTGGACAGCATCCTTTCCTACGTCCAGAGCGGCCAGGGATCCATTGGCAAGATTATCTACGACTCGTCGCTGTTCGATCGCGCCAACGCTACCGTGACCCAGTTGCAGCAGATTGCGACGCAGTTGAACTCGCCGCACGGTACCATCGGCAAGCTGCTGAACACCGAGGAGCTGTACGACAAGCTGAATACCGCGGTCGACAATGTGAACAATATCATCGATGAGGTGAACGGCGGGCAGGGCACGATCGGCAAGTTCCTGAAGGACCCGGCGCTGTACGACAATGCCAACAAGATGGTCGCCAACAGCAATCAGCTGATTGCCGATATTAACGCGGGGAAGGGTACCTTGGGCAGGCTGGCGAAGGACGAGGCCCTTGCCCAGAAGATCGACAACACCATTACCCGCCTCAACTCCATTGCCGACCGGCTGGACAAGGGCGAAGGCAGCGCCGGCAAGTTCCTTCGCGATCCGGCGCTGTACGACAATGCCAACGGTCTTCTGGTGGACGCGCGCAGCCTCATCAAGACTGTCCGCGACCACCCCAAGGAATACCTGACCATCAAGATGAAGATCTTCTGATCGGCCATTCCAGCCATCATGGCCGACATCGTCAGCTCCGACGTTCGCAGCCGCATGATGAGCGGTATTCGCGCCGTGAACACGAAGCCGGAGCTGAGGATACGCAGGCTTCTTCACGCCCGGGGCTTCCGCTACCGTTTGCATGATCGCAGTCTGCCGGGCACACCCGATATTGTTCTGCCAGGATTGCGTGCTGTCATTTTTGTGCATGGATGTTTCTGGCATCGGCACGAGTGCGATCTGTTCCGGATGCCGGGAACGCGCCGAAGGTTCTGGGAGGCGAAGGTCAATCGCAATCGGGCGGTTGATATGGCGGCCCAGGAGGCTCTGCGCCGGGCAGGATGGAGGGTTGCCCTCGTCTGGGAGTGCGCCATGCGCGGCAGAGATCGCTTCACCGATGATGAAATGGCCGAACGCCTCGACCGCTGGCTGACCGGGAAAAGGCGGTTTCTGGAGCTGCCGAAAAGTGCGGCCGGATTAATGCGGAGATGGACCTGACACCGTGCGCCTGAAAGTTGTGCAGGCCGGAGAGGAAGTGCTGCGGGCACGCGCCCGCGCATTGTCCCCTGACGAGATACTGAGCGCCGAGACGCAGCGGCTGATCGAAGACCTGCGCGACACCATGCGCGACGCTCCAGGCGTGGGACTGGCCGCGCCGCAGGTGGGCATCTCCACCCAACTCGCAGTCATCGAAGACCGCCTGGAATATCACGCAAAGCTCAACCAGGAACAGCTTGCCCTTCGGGAGCGACGGCCCGTCCCGTTCCACGTCCTCATCAACCCTGTAATCGTGTCCATGAGCGAAGGTCTGGTGGAGTTCTTCGAAGGATGCCTGAGTGTCAGCGGATATTCCGCCATCGTTCCCCGCAGACGCAGCGTTGTGGTTGAATTCCTGAACGGAAAAGCGGAACCGGTTCGCGTGGAAGCCTCAGGCTGGTACGCGCGCATCCTGCAGCACGAAATTGATCACCTTTCCGGAGTTCTTTATACGGACCGGATGCACGCCCGTACATTTTCAACCTTGGAGAACCTGGAACGGTATTGGAAGGATGCACCGGTATCCGCCGTGCGGGAAAAACTTGGGCAATTATAGTTGACGCATTTGATGTGGCTCTGCCACAAGGCCGGCGCCTATGGTCTGGCGGCGTTGGCTGTGGGCACTCGATCCGGTAAAGGCCACACGATGGAGACAAGCCACGCCACCACCAGACCTACCACGCAGCCCAACAGCACTTCCAGCATCCGGCGTACTCCAGCCTGCAGCCCGTGAAGTCTGGAGTGATACTCCATTCCGGCAAAAATAACGAAAGCTGCGGTAATGGGCGCCTGCCGCCACATGGTCTGAACGCGCACCACGTAAGAGGAAACCAGGACCGTCACCGCCATTGTCAGGGGGAGGATCACGATTCGCGTGCCGCCAATGGCAATGAACACAAGGGCGATGATGCATCCCACCAGAGCATTGATGAGACGCGAGCGGAACGTCAGAAGTGCCTGCTTCAGCAGGGGATCGCTGGTGGCAACCATGGAGCTGACAGCCCAAATCGGGTTGCCCCCGGCCATTCGATGAACAAGGACCCACAGCACCGCAGTCGCGATGAAGATGCTGGCTGCGTAATGGATTCCGTGCATGTCCCCTCTGACATAACGCTCGATGGCTTTCACGTTCCGGTGCACCGCCATTCCTGCCGATTTTCGCATCGGCATAGGGCGATTCTAGTCGAATGCAGGAAAGTTCCCCCCGCGCTTCCTGGCCCGCGCATGGCTATTTCTTCGATCGCAAAACGAACAGCTCGCCTCCGCTCACGGCCTGGTATCGGGCACGGTGATGGCGCGAAACATGAAGGGCAGCGCCTCGGCGATGATCATCGCGATCACGATCAACATGCCGCCGAATGCCTGCTGCGCTGTCATCGGCTCCTTCAGCCAGAAGACGCTGAGGATGGCCGCTGTCACCGGCTCGATGCAGAAGAGCACAGCAGCCTCGGCAGGGCCAAGCTGGGTTTGCGCCAGCGCCTGTCCCCAGAAGGCAAACACCGTAGAGAAGAGCGCGAGATAGATCGTCGGCCCAAATACGGTTATCCGCGTAAGCGTCTGCGGGACATTCTGGAAGCCAAAGGGCGCCGGAAGAAATGCCGTCACGATAACCGATAGCACTCCACCGACGATTACCTGCGTTCCCGCCAGCAGCCAGGGATCTGTACGGCGGGCGAAGGCTCCCATCATCACGATGTGGACGGCACAAAGCACGGCACACAGCAGGGTTTCCAGGTCGCCGCGATTCCATCCCGTCCACCAGGCGCCAGGCAGATGAACGAGCAGATAGAGCCCAACCGTTGCGACCATGGCGCCGATGGCTGACGTGAGCTTGATGCGCTGCCCAACCGCGACGGCGATCAGCGGGGTGAAGAGCACGTACAGACCGGTGATGAAACCCGACTTCGCAGTCGTGGTGAAGCGCATGCCGTCGGTCTGCGACCAGAAAGTTACCGCGAGAACCAGCCCAAGCCAGAGCCCGTCCGTGACACCACGCCGTACGATGGGAATGCGCCTGGCGCGGATGATGGCGAACATTACCGCACCAGCCAGCAGGAAGCGAAGGCTCATCAGCGCGCCGACGGAGATGCCTCCGTCGAGGGCCAACCGCGTCATGGGAAAGCCGAGCCCCCAGATGATCGCCGTGGTTGCGATGAGAAGAACGGCGGTGCCGTGGGAGACCGTCGGCTGCTGAGGTTGCATGGCGGGTCGGCAGGTTGCCGACCATAACATCCTAAATGCAGGCTGCGTCAATCACGCTTTGGCCAACCGGTGATGGCGGTATGATTCAGGCGAGGGAGGCGCCATGAAGCTTGCGACAGTGATCTGTGGAGCGTTGGCAGGTGTGCTTGTGGGCGGCACGGGATGGATGCTCCATGCTCAGTCAGTTCAATCTGCCGACGTCAGGGGAATCGACGCGCTCACAAAGAAGGACATCGCCGCCTGCATGAGAGAGGACGTGGACACACTCTGCTCGTTGTGGACCGACGACGGCGTGCTGCTCATGCCAGGCATGGCGCCCCTGGTCGGCAGGCAGGCCATCTGCAGGATGCTCGAGGAGCAGAAGGCGCAGTCGAAGGGAGTGACGACGACCGGCTACACTGAAGATTGGGAAGAGGTGCGCATTGTCGGCGACTATGCGTGGCAATGGGGCAAAATGAGCGAGACGCAGGCGGACGCCGCCGGCAAGGAGCAGACCATGCGCGTCAATGCCATCCGCATCCTGCACCGGGAGAAAGACGGAAGCTGGAAGGTGGCGCGAGCAGTGGTCACGCCGGCGGAAAAGTAGGGATGGTCTTCGCTGTACTGGAGGGGTACGGTTTGCCGTCTTCTTCTGCGCCCGGAACATGAACCACAGCGACACCTGGCTTCGGTATTCTGGGATGTGAGCTCTCGCGCGATACTCGCCAGGACGCGGCTCCGAAAGGTCTCCGCCCGGTCATTTCTTCGGTCGATGGCCGTGGCGGCGCTGGCCCTATGGGCACTCGCGGCACTGCTCCTTATTGCCCTCCGGTGGATCGATCCGGCGACAACCGCGGTGCAAGCGCAGCGGCGGCTACAAGCCTGGATTCACCAAAGGCCGTACCAGAAGCGCTATAAGTTCGTTCCGCTCGCGCAAATCTCGCCCGATCTCCAGCACGCGGTCATTGCGGCGGAGGATGCGCGCTTCTATCAGCATCACGGGTTCGATTGGCACGAAATTGAAATCGCTGCCGAAGACAAGCTGGAGGGCGAGCGAGCGCGCGGAGCCTCCACCCTCACCCAGCAGCTGGTGAAGAACCTGTTCTTTGGGACCGGCCGCTCTGTCCTCCGCAAAGGCGCAGAAGCCACGCTGGTACCCGTGGCGGAATTGGTCCTCGGCAAGCGGCGAATCCTGGAGCTCTACCTCAACATCGTCGAATGGGGGCCCGGCATCTACGGCGCCGAAGCCGCGAGCCGCGTCTACTACCGGACCTCGGCACGGCACATCGGGAGCGAAGACGGAGCACACCTTGCCGCCGTCCTGCCCGCGCCGCTGAAGCGACGGCCCGAGCGCATGAATCACTATCCCGCGATCATCCTTGGTCGAATGCGCCAGATGGGTTGGTGATGGCGGCGGCTTCCTGCCGGGTCACGGGAGCCTACAGTGTCGCGCTCTTGCTCTCGATCAGACCCTTCACACGTTCGACGAACCAATTCGTCAGTCGCCGCAGTCATCATGCGGTTACTGGATCGATTACCTCGAGAAACGGAAATCGATGGAAGTCGGTGTCCCGTGTGCAAATCCGGCGAATGCCGTGTTCGCGCATGAGGATTGCGGTATGGGCGTCGTGGAGGAGGTTGCCCGCCAGATGCGGAAGTTCTGCGAAGACTTGTCCGGCCACCTCGGCATGCCGTGACGTGGGGACAAGAACGCTCAATCCCGGCGAGTCGAGCATGCTCGAAACAAACCCCCAGGATTGCTGAACGCGGAAAGGCCGTCTCATTACTCGCGGATGAGTGGTCACTCGCAGAAACTCGTATAGCACCGGCCAACTGCTATACCAGGCCTCCGGGCTTCGACGTTGGCGCTCCAGCCAGGAGCGCGCTGCGGCATGGAATGCAGAATCGGCGTCGGCAGCGTACACCAGGACATTGGTATCGACGAGGACCAACGCCTATCTGCCTTCCATCGCTTGGTACAACGCGTCGCGGTCAGCAATATCAACCAGAGCGCCGCCGCTGTGGAAGACCGGCAAGGGCGGTAAATCAGCAGTCTTCTTCTGTGCCCGGAACAGGTTCCGCAGTGCTGTCTCCACGAGTTCCGACATGGTTCGCCCTTGCCGCGCAGCCTCACGCTTGAGCTGGGCCATGACCGTGTCGTCCACGTTAAGGGTTGTCTTCATATGGAAAACCATATCGCACATATGGATAGATGGTCAACTGCCTCTGGTTTCCTCCGCCAGTTTTGAATCCGCACATTGCGGGCAGAAGGTCATGAGGATTGGATTGCTTTCCTTCCGCCGTTTAATGTCGTCTGTCAGCGCGATCTTGGTTCCGCAGCGGCTGCAACTTCCAAACCACGGCCGATAGCGATTTCCTCCAGCCTTTCGGCGGTTCGATGGCCAAATTGCACAGACTACGTACTCATCACTCATTGCAGCGTGGCGCTCTTGCGCTCGATCAGCCCCTTGACTCGTTCCACGAAAGCCTCGACTTTTGCCGAGCCTTCGGCCTTCTCTTGTCCGCGGACGCGCACGTTGACCTCGCTGGCTTCGGCTTCTTTGTCGCCGACGACGAGCTGAAACGGGACCTTCTGCAGCGCGTGCTCGCGGATTTTGGCGTTCATCTTCTCATTGCGCAGATCGACGTGTACGCGCACGCCGGCGGACCTCAGCCTCTCGCCGACAGCCTGGGCGTACTCGTGGTGCTTCTCGCCGATGGGAATGATTACCACCTGTACCGGCGACAGCCATACCGGAAACGCTCCCGCATAGTGCTCGATGAGCACGCCAAAGAAGCGCTCGATGGAGCCGTAGAGCGCGCGATGCACCATCAGCGGCTGATGGCGCTTGCCGTCTTCGCCGACGTATTCCAGCTCGAAGCGCTGCGGCAGGTTGAAGTCGAACTGCACGGTGCAAAGCTGCCACAGCCGGCCGATTGCATCGACTAGCTTGATATCAATCTTTGGCCCATAGAACGCGGCCTCACCGGGAATCAGCTTGTATGGAACACTCCGCCGCTCCAGAACGCTTTTCAAGGCGGATTCTGCAGACTGCCACTGCTCATCGCTGCCAATAAAGGTCACGTGATCGTTCGGGTCCCACGTAGAAAGCTCGACCTGGTACTCCTCGAACCCGAACGTATGCAGCACCGAGAGCGCGAAGTCCATGCAGCCGCTGATCTCGTCTTCAATCTGCTCCGGCGTGCAGAAGATGTGCGCGTCGTCCTGGGTGAAGCCGCGCACGCGCAGCAGGCCGTGCATCACGCCCGAGCGCTCATAGCGATAGACCGTGCCCAACTCGCCCAGGCGTACGGGCAGATCGCGGTAGGACTTCAGTGAGTCCTTGTAGATGAGGATGTGGAACGGACAATTCATCGGCTTCATGCGATAGTTGGCGTCGTCCAGTTCCATTGGGGTGAACATGTTCTGCGCGTAGTAGCCTTCGTGGCCGCTGGTCTTCCACAGGTCCACGCGCGCCACGTGGGGCGTGTAGACCAGCGAGTAGCCGCGCTTCAGGTACTCGTTGCGCATCCAGTCTTCCATCTCTTTGCGAATGAGCCCGCCCTTGGGATGCCAGAAGATCAGTCCCGGCCCGGCAAGGTCCTGAATGGAGAACAGGTCGAGCTGCTTGCCCAGCACGCGATGGTCGCGCTTCTTCGCCTCTTCCAGCTTGTGCAGGTAATCGTCGAGCTCCGTCTTCGAGAAGAACGAGGTGCCATAGATACGCTGCAGCTGCGGATTTTTCTCGTCGCCCAGCCAATAGGCGCCGGCGATATTGAGCAGCTTGAACGCCTTGATGCGTCCGGTGGACGGGATGTGCGGCCCGCGGCAGAAGTCGGTGAACTTGCCGGTCTTGTAGATGGAAATCTTCTCGTCAGGCGCGGTGAACTGCTCGATGAAGTGGCACTTCATGAAGTCGCCTTCCGACTTGAAGCGCTCCAGGCCCTCCTGACGCGGGAGAAACTCGCGCGCGTAGGGCAGGTCCTGCTTCACCAGCTCCTGCATCTTCTTCTCGATAGCGGCGAGGTCTTCGGGGGTGAACGGCTTCTCGCGATAGAAGTCGTAGAAGAATCCGGATTCGGTCGCCGGACCGTGGCCGAGCTTGGTTTCGGGGAAGAGCTCCAGCACCGCCGCTGCCATCAGGTGGGCAGAGGAATGACGATACACTTCGAGCGCCTCGGGGTCGCGTTCGGTAAGAATGCGCAGCTCGGCATCCTGCTCCAGGGGGCGGGCGAGGTCCACCAGTTGCGCGTTGTTTTTCGCCGGTTGCGCGGCCGCGGCCTGGCCTTCAGCCGGCGGATGATGTCCGTTGCCGCCGCTGCCATTGGGCGAAAGCGGTCTGATCTGCGCGGCCAGCGCCGCATCCGCCAGACGCGGGCTGATGCTGCGGGCGATATCGAGCGGCGAGGTCCCGCGCGGCACCTCTTTGACGCTGCCGTCGGGCAATTTCACATGAATAATTTCAGCCATGATGATGAACCTGTATGCAGCCTTCGGCTGCCGATCGCGAACTCCTGAGTTTATCGAAGCAAAAACGAGCGGGCAATCGGGGAGCTAGAGGGATGTTCGCTGACGCTGGGCGCGCACTTCCAGCACCGCCGATCCGATCAGAGCGATGGTGCCAGCAAGGATGGCGACGGGAATGGCAACATGCTTATAAGCGTTGGTCATATCGACCCTGCTACCACTTATCATGCCATAAATCACGGTCCCGACGATACCCAGAAACAGCCCCGCACCCATGCCTCCAGCGGTAAACAGGAGGGTGGTGACCAGCACCCGGATGGTGAAGATGAAGACGCTGGAACCTCTGGAGCGGCGGCGCACGGGCGCAGTGGCGGTCTGCGACATGACTGTTACGATTCTAATGCGACGAGCGCGGGCTGTCAGGCGCGGCTGCCGATCACGCAGAACTGCCGCTGGCCTGCCGCACCTGCTCCGCATCATTTACCGCGACTGGAACAATCTCCTCCTTCTTCACGATCCTTGCCCGCGGCGCCCGCAGCAGCGACGCGTCCGGGACCTTCAGCACGTCCTGCAGGTACTCGCGCAAAGCCATCAGGATGAACGCCGATTCGGCGGTAAGGAACATCCCCAGGTAGCACACGGTCAATTGGAGGCTGTTGGGGATCTCGCGATAATCTACCGCCTTCAGAATGTCCGCGCTGCCGTTCATCACGCCCTGCTCGGTGAACACAAGCAGCGAGTTCATCAGGTAATGGTGGTAGAGGGCTACCAGCGCCAGGGAAGCCAGGATGAGCAGCAAAGGCACGAAGGCGAGAAAAGACCGCAAAACGACATGGCCATCGGGGCGGGTGGAGAACATCAGCCGCCCGAGCCAGTGCCGGATGTAGAACAGATATCCCAGCATCAGGAAGCAGAAGAGGGAGGTGTAGGTGGAGAGAAACTTCTCCTGCGCGGCATAGGTGGGTATGAGGTGAAGCGCCGCCACAGGGACGGGCAGCGAGGCGGTCACCACGGACGCGGTTCCCATGTACGCTTTGAAGAACTTTGCAAAAGCGGCAAAACGCACCGGCTCGTGCGCATCCGTTTTGGCTGACACCGAACTCACGGCACCGGGATCTCGCATTTGACCTTCTGGTTCTGGAACGCCGAGACCGTAATCGGCGGCGTCTTCACAACGGTGTTGCCCACCTGTTTGGTGGGGTAGACCGAGTACACTCCGGGCGGCACTCCCTGGGATGTTGGCGTGCTTACCTTGGGAAACGCCAGGTCCATGGCATTCAGCCCGCTGACCGACACCCATTTGTACATCACCGTCCAGCCGGGGTCCGGCTGGCCGTTCTTCATCGTGCTGGCAATTACCGTGACCAGTCTGCCCGCACCCCAATCCTTGCAGTCTTTTACCTTGATGTCGAGGTCAGTGGCGATGCTCGCCAGCACCTGTTTGGCCGCTTCTTTCCTGCCGGGATCGGAGTTCAGGATCTTCGCCACTTCCAGGCACCAGCGGGCCTCGTGCTCCAGGTCGGCGACGTATTCCTTTGGCGATGGCGTCAGCAGCCACTCGCCATTCCGCCGGTAGCCGCCATTGTTGCTGTAGCCCCGGCCACCGCTGAACGCATCATTGGCATAGCCGCCCTTCACGAGTCCAAAAAACAGCTGCTGTTGCGCGTCCAGAATCTTCGAAGAAATATCAGAATCACTCCGCGAGATCGCCTGCCCGCATCTGTGCAAGGTCTCCAGCGCAGCCGTGGTAGGCGCCATCTGCGGAGGCGGCGAAAGCACCTGCGGAAGCGCCATTTGTGAAAGTGCCAGCAGCAGGGCGCAGCCCGGCAGGAAAGTGAGTCGGCGGTCATGCGCAGGCCGATGGCAAAAGGGAAGCCTGCGGGGTTCTTCAGACCGGAGCTGCTGCGGCATCGTCATGGCACGCCCGGTGGGGTCGGGGGAACCGTCCCGGTTTGCAAGGTATAGCACAAAACCGGTGCAACCAGACAGGTCGTGCTGAACCCGGGACATTGTTCTTTGACGGTCTGGCCCGGGCCTGCGGGGCTCCTGACCGTGCGTTACAATCAGATATTCATGGCGTCGACATCGCAGGCCATAACCCGAACTCCCGCCGAAGTCGTCCGCATGGCTCCCGTAAGCCAAGCGGCTAACGGCATCTGCTTCTCGGTGATGGGCGAGATCAGCGCCGGGACCGCCGACCTGGAGCGTATGGTCAGCGCCGTGCCGCGCACCGTTGCCGCGGCGCTTAACCGCAAGGCCTACTACTTTGTCCCGCTCACGCTCAATGTGGACGACGAGACCATGATCGCCGATCGCTATGACGTGCAGCTCTCCGACAGCGCGGTCTGTCATCGCAACCAGACATTGGGCGATTCCCAGTATGTCTTCATCTCCACCCGCCTGATGGAAGACAGCTTTGCCATCGCCTTCGAATTCTTCATCAACATCGGTCACAACTTTGTGGATTGCGCCGGCGTCTCGCAGGAATATGCCGATCTGGTGTGGAAGCAGGTGGAGGCAAAGGTCCGGGGTGAGACTTCGCTCGATGCCTACGAGTTGCGCAAGGTGGCCACCACCAGCGGAACTGAGGCGGAGAAGGCCCGGCACGAGTATCTGCTGGCAGTCTTTGCCGATGCCATTGCCGTCTATATGCTGTCGCTGTACCTCGATGTGGATTATCAGGACCTGCGCGAGCGCGACTATCCCCTGCTGGCGCCCGAGGCGCTGGCCGAGCGCCTGCGCAAGGTGAACGAACTGTTTCCGCCGAATCCGGGATTTGAGTTCGCCGTGTACCACAGGCGCAGGCAGTAACCGGTTCCAGATCTGGCACGGCGGCGTACGGCAGCCGACGAATGAGCGAAATGGGCGACCTTGGCCGCATGCTCATGTTTTTTGGCGGGCTGCTGCTCGTCATTGGCCTGGTCCTGGTGCTGGCGGGCAAGGCCAACCTGCCGATTGGCCGTCTGCCGGGGGACATCATCTACCGCGGCAGGCACACCACCTTCTATTTCCCGCTGGTGACCTGCATCCTGCTCAGCGTGATCCTCTCGCTCGTGCTGTACCTGGTAAACCGCATGAAGTGACGAAGCCTCTGTTCACCGCTCGCATGGCCGGCGACGGCGCACCTCTCTTGGTACACTGGCGCTTATGGCCGGCACGGAACAACTCGGCCTGACATTTCAGGCGCCTCCGCGCAGGATCTATGCCGTCCGCGAGCTGATGGCGGCCGTGCGCACCCAGGTGGAGCGCGCCTTCACCGACGTTTACGTCGAAGGCGAGATTTCCGACTACCGTCCGGCCGAATCGGGTCACCTGTATTTCACCCTGAAAGACGACTCGGCCCAGCTCCGGATGGTGATGTGGCGCATGCAGGCGCGGCTGTTGCGCTTCCGTCCGGAGAATGGTCTGCAGGTCATCGCCCGTGGGCGCGTCACCGTTTATGACGAGCGTGGCGATCTGCAATTTCAGGCCGAGTATCTGGAGCCCAAAGGGGCCGGCGCGCTGCAGGTCGCCTTCGAGCAGCTGAAGGCCCGGCTTGCGGCCGAGGGCCTGTTCGATGCGGGCCGCAAGAGAACCATACCCGCGCTACCGCGGCGCATCGGGCTGGTCACCTCGCCCCGCGGAGCCGCCGTCCAGGACATCCTGAATGTCCTGCGACGACGCCATCAGTCCGTCAACGTACTCATCTATCCCGCCCAGGTGCAGGGGGATGTTGCCGCGTCGGAGGTGAGCGCCGGTATTCGCTACTTCAATCGCGGGGGCCAGGTGGATGTCATCATCGTGACCCGCGGAGGCGGCTCGTTCGAAGACCTCTTCGCCTTCAATGACGAAGGCCTGGCGCGTACCATCGCTGCGTCCGCCATTCCGGTCATCTCTGCCGTCGGGCATGAAACCGACTTCACCATCTGCGACTTCGTTGCCGATCTGCGTGCTCCCACGCCCTCGGCGGCGGCTGAGCTGGTTGTCCGGTCCCAGGCGGAGCTTTCCGAAAGGCTGGTGGGCTTTCACAAGCACATGACGCAGGCGATGAACTATCGTCTGCAGCGGGCCCATAACGCGCTTTCGCGACTGGCACAGCATGCCGTTTTCGCCCGCATGCAGGACACGATTGCCCGCCGCCAGCAGCGGATGGACGATCTGGTGTTCCGGCTGGCGCAGGCGCAAGGGCGCAGGCTCAAGACCTGGTCGCGAAGGCTGGATGCACTTGAAAGCCAACTCCGCGGGCACGACCTGCGGATGCGCACCGGCGTCATGCGCCGGCAACTGGAGGCGCGTACGGCCGAGCTGAACCGGGTGATCTCGGGACTGCTGCTCACGCGGGGGACAGAACTCGACCGCCTGAGTGCCGCGCTGAGGAACGCCGGCAGGACGACGCTCCTGCGGCGGCGCTTCAATTGGGAGCGGCTGGATGGCAGTTTACGGGCGCTGTCGCCGAAGGCCATTCTTGCACGCGGATACGCGGTGGTTTTCGATGCTGATGGTCGCCTCGTCAATCGCGCCTCGCAGCTCAGGACCGGCGAGCGGGTCCGCACCCAGCTCGGTCGCGGGGAGTTTACCTCCACGGTCGAGAAACTTGAAGAAGGGGAGTGACTTCCAACCGGCGAAATCCACGAGAGGCACAGTCCTCCGCTGCCGGCGCGAGGCCAGCCGGACCCGGGCAGAGTTTCTCAAGAAAACCGCATTGACTATTGTTCATGTTTTAGAATGAGGGCACTTGCGCGCGTGTATTGGCTCATGAGGACCCAGAATGCTGCAGAAGTTCGGCCACATTCCGCAATTCTCGGTGATCTCCATCATCGACATTCTGGTCGTGGCCGTCCTGATCTATGAGTTCCTGAAGCTCATCAAAGGCACGCGCGCAATACCCATGCTGCTGGCGGTGGTGCTGCTTTCGGGAGCGTTCTGGCTGGCCCACATCGAACAGCTTCGCACCGTCGACTGGCTCATCAGCACACTGTTTCCCTACACGGTGTTCGCGCTGATCGTTGTCTTCGGCGCTGAGATCCGCCATGCTCTGGCACGTCTGGGACGCCGGCTGTCGGCGGCCCGCGCCGGGGTCTTTAGCCCTGCCGACAGCTACGAAGACATCGTTCTGGCGGCCGATCACTTTTCGCAGACGCAGACTGGCGCGCTGATCGTCATCGAGCGGGAGATCGGGCTGCGGACGTTCATTGAAAGCGGCGTGCCGCTGGACGCCAATCTCTCCTATGATCTGCTGATCACCATCTTCCGGCCCAGCGCGCCGCTGCACGACGGCGCCGTCATTGTGCAAAAAGGGCGTATCGCCGCCGCTGCCTGTTTTCTGCCGCTCTCGATGAATCCTGTCCTGTCCACGCAGTTCGGTACCCGGCATCGCGCCGCCATCGGCATAACCGAGGAGACGGATGCGGTTTCCGTGGTGGTTTCCGAAGAGACCGGTTCCATCAGCCTCGCCGTGGGCGGAGCCATCGAGCGGGAGATCACGGTCGAATACCTGCGCGAACGGCTCAGCGAACTGTTGCGCCGCTACGTGCCTAGTGCGGCGCTGCCGACCGCGATTGCCGATCGTGAACTGGCCGGCGAGGAGCGCGAGATCGAACGCTACAGTCACGAAAAGAACCTTGCCGAGGGATCGGAGCGCTGATGATGGGCCGCCGGCTCGGCTGGATATTCCGCAATTACGTCCTGAAAAATCTTCCGTTCAAGGTGGTTTCCCTGGCGATTGCCGTCATGCTGTGGTGGGCCGTGGGACGCGACCAGCCCATCGAGATCCTCATGACCGTGCCCCTGGAGTTCCAGAACGCGCCGCCAAACCTGGAAATCAGCTCCGACAATCCGCTGCAGACACACGTGACCCTGCGCGGGCCGCAACGGCTGCTACAGGGCCTGAATTCGTCCGAAGTGCACGCGGTGCTCGACCTGCAGGGCGCTGTCCCCGGCGAGCGCACCTTCGACCTTCCCGTGCGCGATATCCGTGCTCCCCGCAACGTAAGCGTCGTGGAGGTTGTGCCATCGCAGTTCCACATCAGTTTCGACCGCGGTGCCACCCGCTCGGTACGCGTGCAGCCGCGTGTGACTGGCACTCTGTTGAGCGGGTATGGCATAACAGAAGTGTCGGCGGATCCCGCAAATATCATGATTGCGGGACCGGAGAGAAGGGTGGATGAGGTCCAGGCGGCCATGACGGACCCGGTGGATGCCACCGGAGTGGTCGGGACGGCAACCTTTACCACGCACGCGTACGTGCCCGATCCGCTAGTGCGGGTGCGCACCCCAGGACCAATCCGCGTGACCGTTACTGCGGAGAAGACTTCCGGACAGGCGGGCCGCCCTTGAGCAGCATTACGGTAAGAAAGATGCGACAACTGTTCGGAACGGACGGAATTCGGGCGGTGGCGGGCGAGTACCCGCTGGACGCACGCACGGTCTTCGCCGTCGGCCGGGCCCTGGGCCAGCGCCTGAGCGCACGCGATGGCGCCGCCAGTGCCGTGATCGGCCAGGACACGCGCGAGTCGAGCGCCTGGATCAGTTCCACTCTGGCGGCCGGGCTGCAGGCCGCCCAGGTACGCGTGGCCAGCGCCGGGATCATTACCACGCCCGGCGTGGCCTCGCTCACCCGGAGCAGGCGCTTTTCCGCCGGCATCGTGGTCTCGGCCTCCCACAATCCCTGGCAGGACAATGGCATCAAGGTCTTTGGCGCGGATGGATACAAGCTCTCCGACGGGCTGGAGCACGAAATTGAAGCGGACATCTTCGCTCACATCGGGCAGTTGGCCGAAGTCGCCTCTCCTCACATGGTTCCGGCATCGGAGATCCTGCCCGGCGAGGCCAGCCTGCGCGAGCAGTACGCGCAGTGGCTTGCGGATTTCGTGCACGGCGCCGATTTCAGCAGCCTGCATGTGCTGGTGGATTGCGCCAACGGCGCCGCCAGCGCCATCGCCCCTCCTGTTTTCGGCCATTGCGGGATTTCGGCCGAATTTCTGAACGTCCGGCCGGATGGCCGCAACATCAACGCGGGCTGCGGTGCGCTCTATCCCGAGCACCTGGCGCAGGCGGTTGCTGCCGGCAAGGGGAAATATGATGTTGGCGTCACCTTTGACGGCGATGCCGACCGCGCGCTTTTTGCCGACGCTTCCGGACGGGTGGTGAATGGCGACGCGGTGCTGCTGCTCGCCGCGCGCGATATGAAGAGCCACGCCCGGCTGCACGGCGACACGATCGTTGCCACCACCATGTCGAACATGGGACTGGAGACCGCCCTGAAGCGAAGCGGAATCGGGATGCTTCGCGCTCCCGTGGGAGACAAATACGTGCTGGAAGAGATGCTGCGCACGGGCGCCACTTTGGGCGGTGAGCAGTCGGGACACATTCTGTTTCGCGACATCGACAGCACCACGGGCGACGGCATCCTGACGGCGCTGCGCGTTATGGAAGTGATGGTGCGCACCGGCAATCCGCTTGCCGGGCTGGTCGCCGACATGCAGGTTTTCCCGCAGGAGATCAGGAACGTCCATGTGCGCGAGAAAGCGCCCTTCGAGCAGCTGCCGGAAGTGATGCACGCGATTCGCGCCGCCGAGCGCGACCTTGACGGCAATGGGCGTGTGGTCGTTCGCTATTCGGGGACGGAGAAACTCGCGCGGGTGATGATCGAGGCCGAGTCGGAACAGATGATGCGCCGGCACACCGACGCGATCGCCAATGCCATCCAGCAGGCGATTGGCGGATGACGGGCGGTCCAACCGGTCCTGAGATATTACGGGCTCCGATCCTTGCCGTCGAAGGCTGGCTGGTGCACGGATTCAGCACGCGCCGGGGCGGCGTCTCCACCGGCTACGGCGGAGCGACGCTGAATCTCGGAGTGACGGCCCACGACCGGAAGGAAAACGTCGAGCGCAATCGCGTGGCATTTCTTGGCGCCGTGGGAGCGACCGATGCCGCTGGCCGCCCATGGCCGCTTCTGCAGCTGAGGCAGCTCCATTCAGCCGTCGTGCATCGGGTCAGCGCGGGCGCCCCCGGAGTGCTGGCCGGCGATGGGCTGATCACCGACACGCCGGCGCTGCTGCTGGCGGTCAAGACCGCCGACTGCGCGCCAGTCATTGTGGTGGACATCCGGCGGCGGGCGGTGGGAGTGTTTCATGCCGGCTGGCGTGGGACGGTGGCGCGCATCGTGGAGAAGGCCATCGGCGAGATGCGGCGGCACTTCGGCAGCGTGCCGCGCGATCTGCGGGCGGCGATTGGGCCGTGCATCCGGCGCTGCTGCTATTCGGTCGGCCCCGAGGTCCGCGCCGAGTTCGGCTCGCAATTTTCTTACAGCGAGGAGCTGTTCGAAGAGATATTCGACGCCAACGCCCTACATGTCCGCTATCCACTGCTGTTCCTGGACCAGCGCCCTCCCGGCCACGGCGGCGAGGGGCCGGAAATCCATCTCGATCTTGTGGAGGCGAACCGCCGGCAACTGAAAGATGCCGGTCTGGCGGAGGAGAGCATCTGCGTGGTCGAGGGGTGTACCGCGTGCGACACGACCCGGTTCTTCTCGCACCGCGCGGAAGCTGGCAGGACAGGACGGATGATGGGAGTTGCCGGAATCCGGCCGGACTAGATGTTGCCGGTTTCGCTGCCCTCGCCGGAGGGCGCCTGCACGGCCTGGCCGTGGGGATGCTGCTCGGCGTAGCTGTTGACCATGTCCTTCAACTCTTTGCTGGGCTTGAAGAACGGGATCTTTTTGGCCGGTACTTCGACCCGGCCCCCGGTCTTGGGATTGCGTCCCACACGCGGCTTGCGCTGACGTGTACGGAAGCTGCCAAAACCGCGAATCTCGATCTTATCGCCGGCGCGCAGGGAGCGCACCACGCTCTCGAAGATAGTCTCGACGATGACCTCGCTGTCTTTGCGCGTGAGTTCTGTGAGCCGGGAAACCTCGTCGATCAAGTCTGCCTTGGTCATCGCACGCCCCTCGTCGCTTTACAGACCACATCACCCTGGCCCGCGTAAAGAGCGCGAGGCAGGGGCCCCAATCACAGCTTTACCAGTACAACGGGATACTCTCAAATTGCTACAACCTTGGCAAGTACAACTTGGGCTGAAATTTTCCGGCACGATGGCTGTCGCCGGAAGCTATTTCCAAAGGTAGTAGAATCCCAGGTTGGTCTGCATCAGCCGGGAGGGGTTTGGGAGGTAGTCAGAAACGTCGCCAAACAGAAGGTCGAGCAGGCTGCGGCGCTCCTTCTCGGGACGCACCAGCGTCGGCTCGCCCTTGATGCCGACCGCTTTGGCTGTATCCTCAATGGCGGCGCGGAAATCGCCGATCTGGTCCACCAGCTTGAGCGGCACCGCCTCTTCACCGGTCCAGACCTTTCCGTTCGCCAACGCCCGCACCTGATCATCCTTCATCCCGCGCCCGACGGCGACGCTGTGGATGAACTGACCGTGCATGTCGTCGATTAGTCCTTGCAGATACGCGCGTTCCTCGGGAGTCATATCGCGCGTGGGCGAGCCGGTGTCCTTGAATTCACCTGCCTTCAGGGTGATCGCCTTCAGCCTGGCCCATTTGATCAGCTCTTCGTAGTTGTACCATTCGGCGATGACGCCGATGGAGCCGACGATGCTGGCGTTGTCCGCAAAGATCCTGTTGGTCGCTGACGAAACATAGTACGCGCCGCTGGCGCCCACCGTGCCGATGGAGGCCACAATGCGCTTCTTCTTCTGATCGCGAATACGCAGCACCTCGCGATAGATCTCCTCGGAGGCCGCGGCTCCGCCTCCCGGCGAATCCACGTGCAGGACGATGGCCCTGATCGAGCTGTCATCGCCGAATTTCCTGAGCTGCTCGACGGCATCTTTTGGACTAAGGATCACCCCTTCCAGATCCACGACCCCAATCCGGTCGCCGAAGCCGCTGAAGCCGCCCTGCTGCTGTGACCGGACGGAGAAATACACCAGCGCAAAAATAGCCACCAGAAAGAGGAAGAATGCTCCTCCACCCAGTAAAACCCACAGGAAAACGCGGGAACGAGGCTGCTCCGTCATCGGAGTGTAAGTGTAGCAGAAGGGAATGGGCTGTCAGCTATCAGCGATGGGCCCGACACAGGAGCCGGCATCGGCGGCCTCAGGCGAAGATGCACACGCAAGGCACTCGGGCGGCGGCTGAGATCAATGGAAAATGGCCGCGAAGAACGCTCCGACTCTGCCGAACAGACCGTGCGGCTGCTTCTTCGCAACCTGCGGCCTGTTGGCGGCGACGGTTTTCTGTGAGGGAGGGAGCACGACTGGCTCAAGCTGGATGACCCGGGTGTTCTCCAGCCTGAGAATGGCGACGTTTTCGGTCAAATCGGGTACCGGGTCATTTCCACGGAATACGAAGGGCGCCTCGACCGTCAGGTGTTGCTCGGCGGGCGGTGGCGGCGCGGCTGGCAACGGCTTAGCCGGTTGGGGCTGCGCTGGCGGCAGAGCAACGGCCGCGACCGGCTCTGCCGGTTTGGGCTGTACTGGAGCCGGCACCGCAGGTGGCTCTGCTTTCGCTTCCCTGGTTGGTGGCGCGGTTGGGCATCCGCAGCTGTCCCGCGACCGGCTTGCCTGGGCCAGATGCCCAGCCTGGAACAGGACGGCTTCATCGGGTTTGACCTGATACGTAGCGTCGCCCATGGTCTCGGAAACGACGATGGCGGACATGTTCGCGGGCAGTGACTGCACGCAGGTGTCACCCCGCGGGGTAACGCGCACCGCAATGTGCACTGTTCCGGGGCCTGGAAGCAGCAGGCGCAGGTCCGGGGTGAGCAACGTGTCCGCCTCTGCGCCCAACGGATAATTGAGCTCAAGATTGCCGCTATTCAGGCTCAGTAGCAGCTCGCGTCCGCTTTGCGAGGCGGTGACCGAGAGTCTGGTTCCCTGGCAGACCAGCAGACTGCCTCCCCGCTCCAGCTTGAGTGTGGCAGCCTGCGCTCCGGCCTCAATGGACGAGCCACTCAGGACGCTGGTACCCGAGCCGGCGAGTATGACTGACCCCTTCACGCTGGCATCGGTAGCATAGAGTTCGCCGATGGTCTGCTGCGCCATGGCCGGGGCACGCAGCCCGCAGACGAGCAAGGCTGCAAGCATCGGAAGGACAGCAGAAGGCGACAGAAGGAAACGTGGCATTGGCCAAAAAACCGGGTGCATCCACGATAGCACCAAGCGCCCGGCGCAACAATCCAGCGCCGCCTGATCGGGGAGTGCCTGTGCCGACTACCCCTGACCAGTCCACCGCGCAAATTGCAGCCCGGTGCCAAACTGGTTAGTCTAAAAGGTAGATATGGCGATCAGAAATAGGGAGGGCCGCCCTTATCCGAAGCTGGTCTTCGGCGAGACGCTGAGCGTCGCCATCGAGACATTTCGCGTCAGCAAAATGAGATTTATTCTGACCTCGATCGGCATGGTGATCGGGACGGCGTCGCTCATCCTTGTGGTCACGATCGGTCTTACAGGCAAGCAGTACCTGCTGCAGCAAATCCAGAACATCGGCTCCAACATGATGGTTGCCGAATATTCCGGGGGCGGCATCTACGGCCGCGACGCGTCCAGCGACTTTCTGACCCTCGACGATCTGGACGCCGTCCAGGAGCAGGTTCCAGGCATCAGCGCCGCGTCGCCAATGATCGAATTCCACGATCGTATAGCCGTCGGCGGCGGCAGGGAGCGCGAGGTTCTGGTCCTCGGCGTCTCCTGGCAGTATATGTACGTGCGCAATCTGGACGTGCTCTCCGGCCGCTTCTTCGACGACGGGGATACTCAGGCGCGAAACAAGGTTGCCGTCATTACGCGCAAGCTGGCGGAGACTCTCTGGGGCTCCTACGATCTGGCCAGCGGCAAGGAGGTCAAACTTAGCGGTCTTCCGTTTACGGTGATCGGAGTCTTTCGCGAGCGTGTGGACACGTTCGGCCAGTCCGAGATCTCCGATGACACCATCCTGGTGCCCTATACGGTGGCGCGTTACTTCACCAACAGCGACGAAGTGAAGCAGCTCTTCTTCTCGGTCTCTGATTCCAATGAGGTGCCCCGGGCCACAAAGCAGATTCTCCACGTTGTGCAGTCGCGGCATCGCCCCGAGTCGGTTTACCGGGTGGACAACCTGACCCAGATGCTGAACGTGGCGGCCAAGACGGCGGATACACTGTCGACTGTCCTGCTGCTGATTTCCGTGCTGACGCTGATCGTGAGCGGCGTAGGCATCATGAACGTCATGATGGCTACGGTGAATGCCCGTATCCGCGAAATTGGCGTGCGTAAAGCGGTAGGCGCCACCAACGCGGAGATACTGGCACAGTTTCTGACCGAAGCGATCCTGATCTCGCTGGCCGGGGGGATCGTGGGAATTCTGGTGGGGCTGGCACTGCCCTTCTCCGTCCGCTTCGTGACCAATTACCGCCTTCCCATCTCAGGATGGTCGGTAATCATCGCCGTGGTGGTATCCAGCATGGTGGGCATATTGTTTGGCACCGCGCCGGCCGCGCGGGCCGCGCAGTTCCATCCGGTGGAAAGCCTCCGTTACGAGTAGGGGTGCCGGCCGGGTGTTCGGGAACCGATTGGCGGGAAAAACGGAAAGCCCGAGCCGTTTTGCCCGGGCTTTACTTTTCGCTTCGGACCGCGCTAGCGTCCAGGTTCTGGCGAGTTCGCGGTCCGTTCCGGTTTCTGGTTAAGCGAATCCTTGTCACCTTCGCGGAGAGCTCACATCACCAGGGCGATGCTCTCCAGCTCCCTCTGGAAAGCCTCCAGAGTTCCACCCAGCATACCCACCCGGCTCACCGCATTCCGGGCTTCCTCGGCCGAGACACCGTAACCGTGTCCGGCGAGGAACATCTGGATCAGCTCGGCTGCGTCCCTGCAGTCAAATCCGTGGAGCAGCTCGCTCCGGAGCGCCGCAAGTTCGGGGACGGAAAACTTTTCTGCCATCATGACCTCACCTCCGACCCTTTCCGGGCTTTTGGTAATTAGACTCGGGCCACAGATATTTAGTTGCAGGCAATTCGATTGCCGAACCCGGGTCGTTACCACCCCTCATAGAGTCTTTTGTAGGTTCCCAACCCATATAGCGGCGAATAGTTGCCGTTTCCGCCACGAGCGGTGGGTTATGCGGGACCCGAATACCACGGAGGTCGGACGAATGGCAGAGCCGATGGTAACTGTATCCGACAGAAAAACTCGCAAACCAGGCGGGTCACGGCTGTCGGCGGCTGCCAGGATTCCGGGTATCTGGGCAATTTTCACCAATTTCGGAAAATGTTGGGCGATAGCACACATCCCGGCTGCCAACTGAATACCCGTTCAGTCCAGCCCGGCGCATCAGAGTTGCTCAATCGTGGCTTCGTGCTCCAGCAGGATGGGGATGCCATTGCGGATGGGGTATACCCGCTTGCATTCATTGCACTTCAGCGCGTCTTCGCCGCGCAGCACCAGTGGCTTGCGGCACACAGGACAGGCGAGAATTTCCAGCAGGTCAGGAGAGATCATACGCCACAATTTTAGCAGCGAAAGCGAATCTGGCGAGGGCGGTCGCCGCACTTTCCTCTCGCCTGCGAAGGGCTTCGGATGTAACATGTTCGGCAACTCTGGAAAGGCGAAGACCGCGCACCGCAGCCGCAGCCAACAGGCAGGCTGATGTGCGTTCCAGTCCGGTTTGCAACTCGCCCCAGAGGCCCGTAACTGACTGCTGGCTTTCAGGTTTGCCAAACAAACAGCTTTACACGCCACGAGGAGACGCGATGAGGTCGTTGAGGGTTCTTGGGCTATGCGGGTCGGCATTCGTATTCTCCATAATTTTCGCAGGTTGCGGAGGTAGCGGGTCGAAGCCAGCCCCGCCGCCTCCTCTGACCATCACCACGAACAGCTTGCCGCAGGCCACAGTGAACCAGCCGTATTTCGCATCGCTGAGCGGGAGCGGTGGCACGGGGGTATACACCTGGGGGCTTAGTTCGGGCGCTCTGCCCCCAGGCCTGAATCTTAGCGGCCAGACGGCGCAGATTACCGGTACGCCAACAACTCTCGGGACCTTCAGCTTCACGGCCAAGGTCACCGATGCCGCAGGCAATATCGCGACGGCGAATCTCAGCATCGTGGTTGAGGGCGTGCTGGTCATCACCTGTAACTCCTGCTTGGCGGGAACCCTGACGCTGCCGACCGGCACTCCGGGTGTACCGTATAGCGCCACGTTATCGGTGACCGGCGGAGTGGCCCCGTACACATGGTGCGTAATCGAGACGAATGGTATGTGCGATAACGGTTCTGGCGGCGCTCTGCCGCCAGGTCTGACGATTACCACCGACGCCAGCGGCAATGGCGTCATTTCGGGTACGCCTACCACCCCCGGCACCCCGGGCCAATTCACAGTACAGGCCAGCGATTCCGAGCCAATGGCGGCGCGAGGCTCGATAGGTCTGAACCTGACCATTTTCGGCATTGTCAGCGGAACGCTGACTCAGGCGACGCTCGGCGAACCGTACACGACCAGCATCGTAGCGGGTGGGGGACAGCCACCGTATACGTGGAGCATCACCAGCGGCAGTCTGCCGCCGGGGCTCGCGATGGTGCCGTCAACCTGCCAGGGGGCGCGCACTTCCGCCTGCCAGATCACCGGTATTCCAACCCAGGCTGGAACCTTCAATTTCGGCGTACAGGTGCAGGACGGGGAGAATCCTCCGGCCACGGCGACAGCCACCCTTAGTATCACCGTCGCTCCGGCGTTGACCGACGGCAACCTCAAAGGCAGCTACGTTTTCTCCTTCAACGGCTATAAGGGCGCCGATAACCGGCAGGTGATTATGGCGGGCGTGTTTGCGGCCGATGGAAGCGGCAATATCACCGGCGGCGAACTCGACGTGAACGATGGATCAGGCGAGACAATCGTTAACTGTGTCGCCAGTGTCGGAACCGGTCCGCAGGTGCAGACGATTCAGGCCGCGCCAAACTCGGTTTACTCCATTGAGCCAGACGGGCTGGGCACCCTGACTCTGGTTACCGGTTCAGCCACCTACAACTTCCACATTGCCATCCGCGCGGATGGAAGCGGCAATATCATCCAGGACAACACCGATCCCAACACGCGAGGCTCGGGAGTGATCAAGGTCCAGACTTCCGGGGTGACGCTGGCGCAGATCGAAGGCCAGTTCGCTCTGGGCATCATCGGCAGCGACCCCAGCGGCAACCGTTATTCCGCTGTGGGACATTACAGTCTGGATAATCCGAACGGCGATCTGAGTGGCCCCTTCCCTCTGGATGTGAACGATGGTGGAACGGTTTCCAGTGGGACATTCAGGGGAACGCTGTCCACTACCGTCGATACACTCGGGCGGGGTTGCTTCGCAAACCTCAGCTTCAATGGGCAGCTTCAGTTTTTCATTTATGCCTACTACATCGTTTCCTCCAACGAACTGGTGATCATTTCCACCGATCCGCTGGGGTCGAATGGAGCCAACCTGACGCTGTGGTCTACCTATCGCCAGATAACCGGTGCCAACCTCTACAACAATGGAGCTCTGGCAGGAGCTGCCACGGTTGTGGAACTCGCCGGGAGAGATACGAACGGGGCTGGCGATGTCACGGTGGGATTGCTGGTCGGTCAGGGTAGCAGCGGAAACAGCTGTCCTACTCTTGACGCGGCAACCTTCACCTACGACGAGAACCAGGGCGGAACGCTGACCCAGCAGTCCTCGCAGGGGATGTACTGCGTCAGTGGCAGTGGCGGCGGCAGCCAGGGTCGGGTGACATTAAGCAATTTCAGCGGACCCTTTGGCACAAATCCCCCCGTGCTGTATATCGTTCCCAATGCGGGGGGATACGCCGTCGGCACCGATAGCGCGGTCTCCGCCGGCTACGTGCAAAAGCAAAGCGGAGCGCCGTTCTCAAATACCTCCGTGGGCGGGCTGTATGAGGGCGGCACGGTGCTGCCGGTCGCTTCAGCGGTGACAGACTCGGTTACCGCCCTGCTGGCGGATGGAGCCGGCAACATCAACGCTACGCAGGACACCAGCGGAACCGGAGGTCCTGGACAAGATACCCTGACTCTGACCTATCAGGTAGACTCGACCGGCAGAGCGGTGGTGCAACAGAACGGGAGCGAGTACGGCATTCTGTATGTGATCTCGCCGACGAAGGTTGTTGTGCTGCCGGCCGATGCGCATCCGGCCCTGAATGTGCTCAGCTCTGCTCCGGGCAGCTAGAGCAGGGCTGCAATCCGCGGCGGGCGGGTATCAGCAGCGGCACCGGCTCCAGGCCGGCGGAGGCCTCCACGGGCTGGAAACCGACCAGCTTCATGGCCCGCTGCGCCTCGTGGCTGCGCATGAACATCTCCCAGACGAACCCGGTGCGATGGTTCTCGACCATCAACAGGGTGATGCCCTGATCGATGCCGAGCACATCCACGTCCGTCCACCGGGTGCGAGGATTGAAGGCATCGACAAACCCGTAGCGCTTCCATGCGCGCATGCCATAGCTGTTGTACAGATTGGTCAGCACCGCCGCGGTTTCCCCTGGCAGGAACGGCAGCGAACCAGCGGTGGCACAGGGGACAACCGTGCCGTCGATATAACCTATTTCCGGTGGCCCTCCCCACGCCTGATACCCCAGGCGCGAGTCGGATGCGGTAATGCCCCAGGTCCGGTCGTCGTAGTCGGGGAAACGCCAGCGCAGCGACAGGCAGAAAAGCTTGTGGGCGTAAGTGGCGATGGCCGAGTTCTGGAAATAATTCGCATACTGGTCGTGCACGTTGCGGAAGTCGAACCAGGCGTGCGAATACTGATGCACGAAGAGCGGATCGGGACCGCTGATGTAACTGTAACCCTCAAATTCCATTGCCGGCCGCGAGAACTCGTTCCAGGATGACGGACTGATGTTGTATACCGGAGCCGCAATGGCCAGCAGATACATCATCATGAGCTCGCAATAGCTGTCCCAGCGCGCCCCGATGAACTTGTACTCCGGCGTCCAGCCCAGGGCGAAGGTCTTGCCCCCGTTCAGCATCCAGCGCCAATTCACCCGCCGGTAAATGGTATTTGCCAGCTGGGTGATCTTCGCGTCGTGGAAGTACTCGCGGGCCATCAGCACGCCGCAGAGCAGCAGGCTGGTGTCGATGGGCGACACCTCCGAGAAACGCGCCCGTTTGCCGGTTTCGATGTCGAGGAAGTGATAGAAGAAGCCGTTGACCTGCTCCGCGTGGTTGAGGAGGAAGCTGAGTGTGCTGACCACACGCCTGCCGATGCGATGTGGGGGAAGGTAGCCGCGCTTATGGCCGATGCACAGGGCCGCCAGTCCGAAGCCGGTGGCCGCGATACTGGCTACGCGACGGGGGTCGGGGCCGCCATCGGCGAGAGCACGATCGCGCACCAGTCCGGACCGGGGGTTGGCTTCATTCCAGAAGAAGAGGAAAGCGCGGCTGACGATCTCCTCCAGAAGCTCCTCCTCGGTGAAACGCGAGCCGGGCGGCATGGCGTCAGACTGCGGATTCTGGGTTCCGGCTGCCGCGGCCGCCAAATCGCCGGCTGCGAAAGGACACACGAGCGCGCCTTTCGCCATCAGCCAGAGCATTTGCCGGCGTGAGAGAGCTGCCTGCCGGCGCTGCAGGATATCAGCGCCGCGCTCGCTTCCGTGCCGCGGCTTATTGAACATACGTGTGCATGAGGCTTATCGGGCGTCGAGATCGACGTCCTTGATGGGCACGTCCCAGTGCGCCTCCAGAATCTCAAAACGCCGCTTTTCCTCGCGCTTATATTTTTTCTGGTCGGGAAAGAGCTGCTGGATCAGAGGCGTGGGATCGAAGTCGTCGTTTGCCACAGCCGCGTTCCTGAAGACGATGGTGACGCGATAGTCCCATCGGCCGTCCTCGGTCGCGTGATAGCGCGGCTGGGCCGCGGTCACCTTGAGAATACGGCCCAGCTCCATCTCTTTCCTGAGCAGCGGGTAATGGTTCTTCCTGAACAGCGCGATGAACTCGTCGGCGTAGCCCCACTTCGCCTTGTAGTAATACTCGGTCACAAATGGCCTGTCGGGATTCACGGCGGTGGCGGCGGATTGCGGTTCAGCCGCCAGAGCGGTGCCTGTGATGCAGACGCTGAATGCCGAGGCCATCACAACGAACAGGCAAGCCGAGCGCATTGTTTTTCCTCCGATAAGGTTGCCCACCGCAGAGTGCAGGAGTACCGATAGGTGCCGGTCATCCTGCACCCGTCTCTGTCGTCATCGCGCTGACGGTGTGCACCGTGTGGCCGCGGCGCAGCTTCGCGGCCTTGACGGTATTGCTCATCAGCATGGCGATGGTCAGCGGGCCTACTCCGCCGGGAACAGGGGTGATTGCTCCGGCAACTTCGGCGACCCGGGGATGCACGTCGCCAATCAGGGTTGAGCCTTTGGCGGCGAAATCGCGTTCCCGCTTCTCGTTGCCCGCGAAGAACTCCCTGAACTGCGCCGGATCGGTAACGGTGTTCATGCCGACATCGATGACGGTCGCCCCCGGCTTCACGAACTCAGGTGTAATCATGGCGGCCCTGCCAATGGCGGCGACCAGGATGTCCGCTCGACGGCACACGCCTGGAAGATCGCGGGTTTTCGAATGACAGACGGTGACGGTGGCGTTGCCATTGAGCAACAGCATGGCAACGGGCTTGCCGACGATGTCGCTGCGGCCGACGACCACCGCCTCAGCTCCCGCGACCGGAATATGGCTGCGCCTGAGGATCTCCATGATGCCGGCGGGCGTGCATGGTACCAGCCCGGGGCGCTGCGTCGAGAGAAAGCCGACATTCATGGGGTGAAAACCATCCACGTCCTTCTGCGGCGAGACGGCCAGCAGCACCTTCTTGGCATCCACCTGCGAAGGCAGCGGCAGTTGTACCAGGATGCCGTCAATGTCCTCGCGGTCATTGAGTTCGCCGACCAGGTCGAGCAATTCCGCCGTGGTGACGCTGTCGGGCGGAGTGTGCTTCTCGCTGTAGATGCCGAGCTGCTCGCAGCTTTTTACCTTGTTGCGGACATAAATTTCCGATGCGGGATTATGTCCGGCAAGCACCACGGAAAGGCCGGGACGCAGTCCGGCGGCGGTCAGCTCACGGACTTCCTGGCCGACCTCCGACTTGATCTCCGACGCGATTTTTGTGCCGTCAAGAATGATGGCCGACATGGACGCCGCCCTTTCCCAAGAGGATAAATATCCAGTTTATCGCGGCGGGAGCGGTATTCGACTCGCCTGCTCCAGTCCTGCTCGCCAGCTTCAGCCGGGAGAAGGGGCTGCAGAGAAACTCTCGGGAACCGCGAAGCTCATGCAGCCTTTGTCGCGGTGAGGGCGATAAGACGCGGTTGACCCCCGCTCTGGCGGAGGACGGCGCATTTCTCCACATCGAAGCCCGCGTGGGCGACGATGCCCTGGACGGCGCGGGGGCTGAAGACGGTGTGGCCTGAGAGCCGTCGCAGCAATGGCACAGTCTGCCATCCAGCGCCTGCGCCTGTTATGAAGAAGGCGAGAAGTTCACGAAGGCGGGCCAGTCGGGCGCGCCCCAGACCGGTCGTTGTCTCCCACTTGTCCAGCCAGAACCCGAAACCCTCGATGGTGATGGTGAGCCGGCCGCACGGCACAAGGACGCGTGCAGCCTCCGCCAGTGCACGGCGTATGGGCAGCAGGGAAAGGGTCACAAAACAGTTGTAGTGAGTGAAAACAGAATCGCGAAAGGGCAGATCAAGGGCATCGCCCCACGTCCACAACATCGGCTGACCGATGTTATGCCTGGCCCAGGCCGCCGAGCCCAGTGCGAGGGCCAGCAGGTCACTGTCAAGGCCGGCTAGCAGGAGCGGCGACCGGGGAACGAGGTGAAGCAGATGGAGGCCCAGCGAGCAGCCGACTTCAAGTACGCGGCTCCGCTCATTAATGCCAGCGTTCTGAAGGGTAAAGTGGATGGTATCCGTGATTCTCGTTGCAGGTTCGTCGCTGAGCAGGTCTCTTAAGTCATTACGGACCTGAACGAGCTCTCCGCGACTGAAGCGCTCGAGGACTTCGCCCGGACTTTGCCCGGCGACAGTGGCCGCACTGGCATCTCCAGTTGGCGCCGTCCCAAGCACCTGGTCCAGAGCATCGGGATGGGAGACAAGCCAGCGCGCAACCTCTTCCTCGTCAGGAGAATGCAGACTGTTGCGTTTGCCGGGCCTGATTCCGCGGAGCACTCCAGGCACGACATACTCCGGGGGAAAACGCAGCACATCCAGGCTACTGGGGGAAAGAGGACTGTGAACCATTTCCTGCATGCTTGGACCACGTTAGTAACTTCTGGGTTGTGCCGGGTCACACACACTTGCCATCAGCCCCACCCCACTGCTCACCGCGGGATAAGGACAGCGTCGTTGCCCATAACGCGCACCTTGCCGGCCTCGGTACTGATTCTAAAGCTCAAGGCGCACCGTAGCGTTTCCTGATGGGTACCGCCTGCTCGCCGCTGAAGGGGACGGCTGTCCAGCGTGTCCCCACAAACGTGGAAATGGAAACGGGACGGTGGTGCTTGCAATTCTAAGGGTAACCCGTCATTTCCGCGCGTGGAGGTTACCTTCGTGCTCTCGAAAGTTGGTTTCCCGTGTACGGCCGTAGCGTCCACGGCGATACTCGACTCGATTCCTTTTCACCCTCGTGTTTAGCAGCTTTGCGGTGTGCTCTGAGGCACTCAGGCACTTTCGTCTTGGCTACCAGCTGGTCGTTAGTACAAGGAGATTCCGGTTATGAGGTTTGACACATTTCACCAGTGGCCAAATGGCACAGTTTCTGGCTGGAGCAGGTCAAGGCTTCCACTGGTGTGCGTCCTCTTGGGGATTTTTACTGCAATGCCGCTCTTCGCGACAGTAGGGTCTGACATCGTCCCCAGCAGCGTTTCAGCGACCGTGAGCTCGACCTTCGATCCCGTGAATGGTTACTCGGTTACATTTCAATGGACGACTCTCCACCCCGGGAACTCGATTGTCATCATTGAGAACCCGGTTGACTATACCGTGAACAACAATACGCCCATCCGGCAGGTCGTACAAAATGACATGACGACGAACCACGTGGTTGTGGTCGATCATTTTCCGGCCTACAGCGAATTCGCCACCTGGGGATACTACGTTGCCAGTCAGATCGAGTTGGTGCACTGCAACGCCAGGCAGG